>Ga0315915_1000116_pt1 | contig 59333 bp, 34 predicted proteins | sample MpolbnodulesMG_FD_207738 | JGI IMG/M metagenome (GOLD analysis project Ga0315915, IMG submission 207738) | Medicago polymorpha root nodule microbial communities from Los Angeles, California, United States - branched nodules | ecosystem: Host-associated > Plants > Roots > Nodule | place: USA... | reverse complement strand
TTATTGTTTCCTCGGTGGCCCACCATAACTCTCTATTTGTGCTCCACCCATACCTTTACTTACCAACCTAAACAACACTTGGAAGGAAAAATAATATTTTTTTGGACTCGTAACATTTGGCAAATCGAAAAGATCGTTCCTTGCATTTATATAATATATATGAAAATTTACTTATTAATTTCAAATAACACTTTAAGTATTTAATTAATAAGTATGATTGATCTTATGAGAATAAATATATATTTAATTTTTGTTGGGGTAAAAAGAAACAATGAACGAGTTACAAGAAATCAACAATAGCATATAAATACACTTGACAAAAAAAAATAGCATACGTTTTTTTTGGATTAAAGCATACATATACATTTGTAAAAAAAGAAGCATATAATTCCTCAAGTCTCAAATGTTTTTCATTTTTTAGGTCCATACAATAAGTAATGTATGTGATCCATATTATAGACTACATACATCATTTATTAAATAAAAACCTAAAAAATAAAAAATTGCTTATATTTGAGACCGGAGGAAGTATACTTTTTTTGGTATACAAAGCTAAAACAAAAGAGAAAAAAAGGAATACAAAAGAAATAGATAAAAGAGAGGTACACTCTCAAATAAAAAGTTCCAGATGCATCATTTTGAAGAAAATTCAAAAGATCCGTTGGAGGAGACTCGTGACAAAGAAACTCAAAGGTTGACGAGGCACAAACTTAGTCAAAAAATCCGCACATGGATTCCCTTCCCGAAGGATGTGATTCTTCGTAACATTTCATTGCTCCAAAAACTCCTCAATGGGGAGGGACCATTAAGGATGTTGATACAATGAAAAAAATCAGAGTAACAAACTAAATCAATAATATCCATGTTGTTGGCCATCAAAGGCCCTGACATACATGCAAACATTAATATTTAGAATAAGTTACTCCACCCATAAATATACATATAATTTATAAAAAATTTGTACCAAATACGTGTACATTTTTTTATATGAGATTTACATAAACAATTGCGGAACTTTGAATTTAAATTATTAATGTCTACTCTAATAATATCAACATTGTTAATTGAACTAGACCTCTAAGACATAAGTGTCCATTTTTGCTCATAAAAGACCAAAGTACTACATATTGAAATCACGATGTATTTGATTCATTATGGTGATATCACAATTGTAACGAAACTATAGAGTACACCCTCTCCATCCATTAACAATTGTTAATTATATTAGGTCATTTTACACATATTAAAGAAAAATTATGAAATAAATTAAAAAAGGAGCAACAATTTTATCAAAATTCCCAAAATTTCAAAATACTCAATTATATTGTAAAAGAATATATAGGGTAGGAAGATCAGGTGCGGGAGAATGGACTTTTAACAATTTGTAGGAAACAAACAATCGCATGATGATGCTACTCACTCATACATATGTTGTCTGTACATTACTGAATGTGATGAACATGAACTGCATGAATGTGATAACCTCCTATAGTATTGAATCGTTTGTTGTTTACTCATCCTCCACCGTTCAATTCTCTATAAATATCTCATACACGGTTTCCCACTCCTACGTCATTGTTTTGTTTTATTTTATTTTGGCCATATTATATGCATCATATGATTATTATTTATTACCCATGGAAAACGAGACAAGGTAGAATTTGGATCTTTTAAAGATTCCTTCATTTGTTTGCATATTCGTTTTTGTCATCCTGTTGATGCCAATTGCCAACCAACTGGGAATGTGCAGTATAATTTAAGGTACTGAGTCCTATATTAGCACAGTTAGTGACTTTAGTGTGTTACACAGTATAATTTAAAATCATTGATTGCTGCACCCCTTCTTTGTTTAGTTAAGATCACTATTGTGTGACTGAATAAAGATGAACATCATACTATCTGATCACCTCATAACCATCGCATCCTGCTCATCAAGTTATTTTAAACCGAGTTGACCAAAGAACAAAGGTCTCAATATCTGGTTGCTTTGTGCAAAAGGGTGGGAATAGGTCAGACCATGCTATATAAGATTGTAAGTCTTACACTTGGCCTACTTTGAAATAGGTCCACTCAAACACCTCTATATCATAAGCTGCAGTCATGTGGCAGCAGGTGATCAAATTTCGTCCATCTGTCATATTGGATACTAGGCCGATTAGACCTTATACACTAAATACGTTCAACTCATTTTAACAAAAACAAAATAGCATGATTGATAGAAGTCCCAAAAAAGGAAATTCTAAAGCTATTGTCATGATCTAACGATATTGTCTTCATTTAATTGATCTACAAGTCAGTAAATAACCATCAGGTTTAAGAGGGAAGATATTGCAACAGGAAATTGAGAAAAAGTTTTGACTTTATTATTACTATACATTTACTCATATAATTTCCATGTACAAGTGTATCTACATCGCTACAAAATTTTGATCCCTATAAACTTCCATTTAATGGTTGAGAATATTAAGAAGTGAAACTCTAATTTTAATGAGACGCCTGAATAGAAACTCAAGCCCTTCTTCAAGGTCTTGAATGCACGACTCTGCTTTCTCTAAGTGGTTTTGCAGATCATTGATGGCTTCAAGTTTTCTAGTCTTGGTAAGTACAAAAGACTGCAATGCTCCATCCACTTGGGCAAATTCACTTTCATCTGCCACTAGAGAGCAAGAAACTCTTTTGGGCTGAATTAGCTTGGAAATGGAACCCCAGCTGTTTGACTTTGACTGTGTGCTCCCTGAGATAAATTGCAATATTGTCTGAAATGTAGATAGTGTAGCCACTTCAACATCTTGTAATAAGTTAATCAAAGCCACTGTTTGATGGTCTTTGTTTGTAGATAAGATGTTGCAATTTTTGGCATTTCCCTTCAAATTTACCAAGGTTTTGGAGATGGACTTTCTCACTACCTTCCTTGATGTCAAGAACTTCTTAACTTCTGTAGTGAGTTCGACTTCACCGCCTCCCCTTCTTTTGCTTCTTCTTATGAGGGATTGAAGTTCCCTTGTGCATTCTTTTGTGTGAATTATAGCATCTTTAGCTGCACTACACACATCTAATAGCCTTAAGGATCCATCCAAGAGGTTGTTTACCCCATTTTCTTGATGCTCATGTAGAAGTGCATCTTGTGTTAGTGGAAGCTGAACCAATTTTTCAACACACTCGATCAAGTCTCGCAAGCCATCAATTTTATGGAAAATCAATGATGATGAGGAGGTTTCATTGGAAGATATTGATAAGGTGTCTAAATGTTCATTACATTTAAGAATGAGTGGGTGTGGTCTAGATGGCAAGCTGATTGAACGACCGTGGAAATTGGATTTTGAGTTTAAAGGAAAGGCTGCCATTTTTTTTTGGTTAAGGAGAAAGAGAAGCCTAAATGTTGAATGTTGATTTGAGTCTATGGATCTGCATTCTTCTCAATATATATTATGGGTGTGAGGGGACACAAGGAATCTCATCTTAATTACATATCAATGAGGCCAACTAATCCAGATTTAGATTCAGACATAATTACATATATGTTAGAGCCTTGTCTCCCCCAAAGAATCTCCCCAACTCATAATCTGTCTCATTTGCATGATTATAACATTTTAAATGCAAATGCTTCACCGAAAATGTGTTTTAATCTTAAACATAACCATTTGCACATGTGTAGTACTGCTGTGATGCCAAAGCCACAACTGCAGTATTGTTAAGCATGTCTATGTTGGAGGAACATGAATCACATCACCCATTTAATTTAAACACATGTTAACATCAATGGATATATCATTGACTTCCTCATAGGATAGGAGTTGAGGTGTTTTGTACAATACACGTGTATTTGATTAAAACGGATCGTAACAAAATATTTATAAATAGAACTGCTTCTTCTCCTACAGACACATGATCCAGTTTCCATGTTTACTCTCATCACATGCATGCCCCTTAATTATATTGAAGTTCACAATTTGAGTTTTTATTATATTCATGTGATTCCCTAATCTCAACAATTGAGGGATGAGTTGGGAAGCATATTGAGTAAAAACTGTTGTGGTAGCACTACCAGTGTGCAGTGGAGTTTTAAAATAAAAAATATGATTCTTGTCTCCTCTAATTATTTGCTTTATATTGAGAAGATAACAACTACTATAACCCTGACATGTTTTCTGATCTGCTAGTCACATTTATTTTTCAGAGAAGAGAAAATGGAAGTTGCTGTAGAAACAAACCCCAAAAGCTCTCTGCATAGTGGCTGCAACAGATTGAAGGATTCTGAAGCCACTGCTAAAAAATGATCAACAATTTCAAAGTTCTTGCAGTCTGAAAAATCTCATGATTCTCTAGAATCAGAAACAAATGAATTTCTAAGGGTTGATGCACTGTTACAGTTTCTCATCAGTTCAAAGCCTTCATCTGTTGAAGAAATTTCAATGTCATGCAAAATTTAGAGTTTCCCTTTAAACCAGAAGCCAAACCCAAATCATGTTGTTAACCATCAAAATCTCATACTTGTACATCAATGTGATGTGATTAAACAAAGCTGTCTATATTTTTTGATCAAGAAGTTGTATATAATTTTTGACCATATTATATTTCTATATGCCATGTTTTGGGTCATAATGAACCTCTACAAACGTTGAATAATTGAATCATAGTCTAGTTTATGATAATTTGACCAACGTGCTCTAATAATTGAATCTACTAGCCTGGCTGTAAGGATTATTACAACTTACAAGTGCTGTTTCATCGAATTAATTTTATTTCTGAATGTATGCTAAATTGAACAATTATAATCGTTTTCAAATCTCTATATCACATAGTAACATGTTTTTTTTTTGTTACAAATATTATTTTTCTTTCTAACGCAAAGAATATAGAGTAGTTACTATTATGCAGATCTAATTCAATCATGCCAACCTCCGTTGCACAAGCACTTCTGAGTGAAGGCGTGTCCGGTGTCCGACACTTATGATCACATTGAATTCTATCATTTTCTTAAAATTTTATCTGTGTCGACCTGTTTGTGTCAGTCCGTGCTTCTCAAATGCCATTTGTTAAATGTATATTAACTTTGCTCAGAAAAAAAAAAGGTATATTAACTTCGTACCAAAAAATTGGTCATCAAAAAATAAAGGCTTGGTGCACACACAAAAAAAAATTCATATTATGATTATTTGTCTACTCGTGCAGTTGATGTGTAACACATTTAAGTTTAAATATCCATGCGATGTTCACATGAGTTCAGGAAAAATAAGAATATTGATTTGGATTGTTTATGTGTTAGAAACAGACTGCATTAACATATATAGCAGTGCTCTTTAATTACCCCTCGTGGCTATCTGTTTATAAATATTATTTGATTCCTCTTGTTCCAAAATCCACAATGCAATCCATTAGTTTGTAATTTTATATCATATCCCCCACACGCATTTTCCATGTCACCCTAACCAATTTTGGTGTCAAGTAGCAACTTGGTTGTCATTTATCAATATGATCTGCATGAGATTGGAAAAGTTTTAATTAATACGATTGCTGTTCCTCTAAGAGAGACATGACTAGCAGAATATCAGTATTGTTCACACGTGCAGATGAGTTGTGTTTAATAAAATTAGAGCACATTGATGGTGAATCATTTCCGTTGAAAATGTCATAATCTGTGCAATAATTTTTAGATATTCCAAATCTCGATTAGTTAGCCTCATCGATTAGTTAACATGAGATTCCTTATGTCTCATAATAACTATATACATTCAGAAGATGTCCGTGCAAGTAATTGATAGTTTACGGATGAAGCAAACCAAATTGCTTTAGCTCACAAATTTGTTAGTCGGTTCAGTTTGGTTTTTTGGGTTTTTTTCACAACCCTACAACATAGTAGTCAACTTTATACATTAATCTGTGGTGTCATGTTCGAGGCAGACAAATTCACAAGCTAAACGCCGTTTAATAGTTGAAACAGCTCCGCGTCCAGACAATAGCTTCCATAATCAATAATCCATGAGATTAGAAAAATTAATGATTAGGGTTGAGAAGGCTGGGTTCATGGAAAGCATTAGAAGGAACACACTGACAATGCATATCAGGAAAAATATTCTTCTTGTCTCTCTTGTGATTCAATTGGATGCTCAAAATGAAAAGAAAACTGAGATCTGAATCAATCAATATATATATATATACTATACAATTGCATCTCACACTCATTGTGCTGTGGAAAAATGGAAAGACGAACACGTTATTGTTCGTTGTTCCACTAGTAATATATAAAAGGACTTAACTGTGAATGAGAAAATTTGGTCCTGCAATGAGAAATTAGGAAAAGTTTATGCTTATTTATTACTATACATTTACACCTATAATTTCCATGTACAAGTGTATCTATATTACTACAAAATTTTGATCTCCATAAATATTCATCTAATGGTTGAGGATATTTAGAATTGAAACTCTGATTTTAATGAGACACCTAAACAGAAACTCAAGCCCTTCTTCAAAGTCTTGAATACACACCTCCATTTTCTCCAATTTGTTTTGGAGATCATTCACTTCTTCAAACTTGCTAATCTTTTTAAACACAAATGATTGCAATGCAACATCCACTTGGGCAAATTCACTCTCTTCTGCCAATTGTGAGCAAGAAACTCTTCTATTAAGCTGAATTAGCTTGGAAATGGAAAGCCAAGTGTTTGACTTTGACTGTGTGCTCCCTGAGATGAATTGCAGTATTGTCTCAAATGTAGATAGTGTAGCCACTTCAACATCTTGTAATAAGTTAATCAAAGCTACTGTTTGATGGTCTTTGTTTGTAGATAAGAAGATATTGCAATTTTTTCCATTTACCTTCAAATTTACCAAGGTTTTGGAGATTGACTTTCTCACTACCTTCCTTGATGTCAAGAACTTCTTAACTTCTGTAGTGAGTTCGACTTCACCGCCTCCCCTTCTTTTGCTTCTTCTTATGAGGGATTGAAGTTCCCTCGTGCATTCTTTTGTGTGAAGTAAAGCATCTTTAGCTGCACTACACACATCTAAGAGTCTTAAGGATTCATCCAACAAGTTATTTACCCATTTCTCTTGATGCTCATGGACGAGGGCTTCTTGAGTGAGTGGAAGCTGAATTAAATTTTCAACACACTCGACCAAATCTCGCAAGCCTACAATCTTATGGCGAAGCATTGATCCTCTTTCATTGGAAGACCTTATTAAGGTGTCCAAATGTTGATTGCATTGAAGAATGAGTGGGTGTGGTCTAGAGGGCAAACTGTTTGAGCGACCATGGAAATTTGATTTTTTATTCAAAGGAGAAGAAGCTGCCATTTTTCTTTCTCAAGAAAAGAGGAAGAGAATTAAGAAGCCTTGAATTGAGTTTGTATGGATCTGCCTTATTTCCATTTGGCATATTCTCAATATATATATTAAGGGTGTTGGAGACATAAGGAATCTCATGTTAATTAAACACGTATGTATCAGTAAGCTAACTAATTGAGATTTGGAATTAGACATAATTGCATAAATGTTAGAGAAGTGTCTCCCTCATGGAAACTGTCCAACTCATCATACTTTGTCTTATCTCTCCCTCTTGCTTGTATGATTATGACATTTTCAATGCAAATGATTCATCACAAACGTGCTAATATTATTAAACATAAGTTACATAACTCAAATGCACGTGTGAATCAATGTTTTGATGTTAAAACAACGATTGTCATGTCTATCTATGGAGGAACAAGAATCGCATCACTTGATCAGCTCATATATATATACAATTCTTGAAAGAGTGTGGAAGATGTAATACACGTGTGTACTGGATCAAAACAAATCATAATAAGTTAAGTCAAACCCATGAGTATACTAAAAAAACTATCCTGTTTTGTATAACTGGTTTTCTTTGTTTCATGTGTGGGCTTGGTTAATATTATGTAGAGTTAGTTTTGAAAAAAATAACATTTAAATATTGAGTGCACATGAAGTTTTTTCCCCTCAAGTATCACATGATAAAAAATGCAATGTAATTATAATATTATATACTATCATATTGATTTAATTTCCTTTCCACAGCGTGCATCTAATGAAATTCCAAAGGGATAAGAAGAAGCCAATGAAGGTTCAGTTTGTAAATAATAAGTTTCAGTTTGTAAATAAAATTCTATTGTTCTTGTGTGAGGACCACAATATAGTAGACAAATTATGCACCTCTTCTCAAGTTTGGCGAGTCTCGAGATCCAACTTTCAATAAAATATTTCTATCAAAAATAATAAAAGGGAGACATGAATTTAAGGGAACTTCAATCCATCATAAGAAGAAGCAAAAGAAGGGGAGGTGGTGAAGTGGAACTAACTACAGAAGCTAAGAAATTCTTTACATCAAGGAAGGGAGTGAGAAAGTCAATCTCCTCTTAAGAAGCAAAAGAGTTTTATGGCAATATCCTCTTAAACCTGATATTTATTTTACTAACTTTTGCATCAATTAAATCATGACAATAGGATTGACTATAACACTCCATTAATACTCATTGATATATAAAAAATGCAGCTTATGATAGAGTGGTGTTTGAGTGGAACTGTTGAAGTCTATGTTCATAAGTGATACGTTTTAAAAGGCCAATAGTTTTTCTACTATAATGATCACAGAGGTATGACATTTACAAGAAATCACAATCACCACATGAAAAATAGCCATCAGTGTTGGCCAGAAGCCCTTGCTTAATGGCGAAAACCGATGCCAACTGGCTAATTATCTCGACTTTAACCAAACTAGAGGTCGATGTTGATAGCGCAAATAGAGGCACAACCTTTTTGAAAAATGATAAATGCTAAATTTAGCATCAGATCTGCCTACACTAGTTAGCATCTACATAGCCTAAGTTAAATTATAATCCAGTTCATTTGGAACAATTGACTATTAATTGATAACTAATTCTATTAATAGAAAAACTATAATCTGCTTAAAGCTTTAATTCTATATCATATTTTTATCCTGGACACTTCCCCTGATTCTCTATTAAACTTGTGAAAGTTGGCTAGAATAAATTAATAAATTGTCTAGTTCACCTGTTGTTATTTTTTGTTGTTACAACTTCAGTGTCCATTTCTAATCCTTTAGTCCAGCCTAAGGTACAATGACATACATTAATAGCCCTTAAGTACATGAACAATAATTATTGTTCAGAAAATCTGTTCTCACAACTTGGAGGTTTAAATCTATTAGTCTATATATCCTACATGGAATGAAAGTGAAAATGATAATTGTGATGCATATGAGCAATAATATAACTTAAACAATGACAAAGTTGATTGAATATTAAAATTTTCATCTGATGATAAGAAAATGATAACTCAATTCTTTGCTGACACAACATAGAACAAGATAAGAATAACAGCTAGAATGTTCCCTTTTTTGGCAAGCAAAAACAGTTGAGGGTAAGTCCTTAAGTACACGGTCATTGTTCGAGTGGTTCAAAAATCAGGAAACATGAGGAGACTAGTACATATGGCAGTTTGCTCAAATCAGTGAGACCATTGTTCTTTGGTTAACTCGTTTTAAAATTAAACTTGAGCACTAAAGTCTTTGAATATGATGGAAATCAGGTGGTCAAACAGTAGGATAATAATCTCTATTTGGTTTTGGTCACACAATTGTGATATCAACTATCCAAAGCATGCATGCGACAATCAACGATCAAGAAAATAATTGATAAATCTACAAATTATAATAGCTAACAGATAAACAAATCCAATGTGCTAAGATTTAACATTGTGATTTGAATGAGTTCCAACTAAATGCAAGAAATGAACAAGTTTAAAAAGCCTTTTTGCTGTTTCCATATCATTGTCCGAAGAAATCATATCACACATCGGATTGAAAATAACTACGATGACATTGAAGACATCATATCATACATCCTATTAAAAAGAACTATGCAAACATTAATGATTGTTCTTCAATTAACGAACATTGAATCAGGTGGTGTCAGGTAGAGTACTTGGAATGGTCTGCAACATAATTATCGTGTTAGACACAAGTGCTTGATTAATAACTAATGCATACTGTAGACTAGCAGTTTTGTTATTGTGATATTGTGAAGGTTATTCACAATATCAAGACAGAGAACTCAATAATTGGAAAAAAGTTGCACATAACTATTTAATAAAGCTTTTAAAAGAAGGTATTCAATCAAATGAAAATCAAGACAGAGAGCTCAATACTTGGGATATGTATGTGGTGGTTTTTCAATCAATGAAATCAACCAGTTTCAGTATTCTCACCTCGGAATCACTTGAATCATCTGTTTCATTGTCATCACGAGCAAGCTGCACAAAGTGAGCATGGCTAAATAACGAATTTACACAAAATATTCCCAAATATTACTTTTAAAATTACTTTAACCTTTAAGTACCTTATTTGTTTGCTGAGCCTGAAGTGCATTATTCATGGGGGGATCATTGCCTATCACAAGTGGATCACCACCAACCTCAGTATGTGGATTAACATCACCAACCTCAGGTGGATTAACACCTTCTTCTAAATATTGATCCCATGTAGGCCAGATAGATGTGTTTATGGGGGGATCATCGGCTATCTCAAGCGGAACACCTTCATCTCCGAAATAGTGATCCCATGTGTAGAGAAAGATTGATCTCAATGTGTCAAAATTTTGAATGGTGGACTGGTGACTAGCATAAAAGGTCCTTGCATTTCTCTACAAATTTATCGCATATAAGAATAAGCGCTAGGAATGATGAATGACAATTTACTCAATTAAATTTAAACTTGGCCTAAAAAACTAACCCTGTCTTTTGTTGTAAGTGGATAAACCTGACCAGTTTTACAATTAAATCTCAGTTTTTCAGTAACTCCACGTAATCCATAGCACATCAAAGAACAATAATCTCTAAACATTTGATATGAAACACTCAAAATGTGCTCAACCTGAAAAACATTAAAAATAACAAGTATTATAAAGAGATTTAGGGGTCAATAGATTATATGTTGAAATGGTTTTTGATAGAACACTATTGAATTGTTTGATCTATGTAGCCGCTGCTCCACCTAGTTGGATAAAGTAACCGGTTGATTCTGCTATAATTTTATAGTATTGTAGTAATGATATATATTTTTCAAAACATAAATTTATAACATCAAAAGTGATACCAATAGTTGTTTTAATTGATACTAATAGTGACATCAATTTGAATTGCAGGAAAGGAAGAAAACTTGTAGGAGCTAAAAACATCTAAATTGATACTAGTAGTTATATATTTTCTAACCTCATCTTTTGTGGAATTTATTTCCGGTTGTTTCATATTTAACACCGTGTTAATTGATAAGCATTCCCACGTAGAAAACTTTTCACATTTATCAATTCTTGGATATTTCTTTGCGAATGCTCTCGATATACGAAGAATCACTTGAGTTCTTTCATCATCAAGGTTCAGTCCTTGCACATGGTTGAAGGGTGGATCAACCTGTCAACAAAATTGAAAGAAAATAAGGACAACTATAAATCTTAATTATAATATACATATAAACCTTAATCATGTAAAGAATTTTATGATTATGTTCCTAATCAAGATAAACTCAGTCAAAATGACTCTTGTAATAGTTATAGAAAGAAAATCAATTAGGAAGAGACTTCATAGATAGATAGCACAAAATTGAAGACTTACGGTGTCATCTTGAGAGTAATATGAAGTTGCCATTTTCTTTTTCACAGTAGGAATGAAAGTTTAATATATTTCAATAGTTCAATATGAATACTTAACCAATGATCACAATGCAAATTATAGACAAAGTTACTCTTTACAAGAATCAAGATTTGTCTATTTTCTTGTCAAACATAAAAAAAAAAAAGGGTCTGGTTATTTCTATAGTTAGTAGTAGTAGTAGTAGTTAGTTAACAGAATCATAAAAGTTAGTTAGAGTTTGTTTAGTTTGTTAATTTATAGTTAGTTTGTTGATTCTGTACTAGGTTATAGTTTGTTGCTCGGTTGTTTCTGTCTACTGTGAGATCTTGTCTTTGAATGCAAAATACAATTCATGTTTCACTGTGTGATTAAGCCATATGTTCGTGTTCCCTTTTTTATATATAAAATAATAACAAAGTTACAACAACTTCTGTCCACTCATGCATTCTGAGGAGACAGAAACATGGTTGCAACAATTAGGGTTGAGAAAGTACATACCTGAGAGTTTCGTTTCGAGTGTTTCCTCACAGTGTGAGGTGGAGTCGGGAAATTACTTGAGCAAACTGACTCTGTGTCTGTCATTGTATTGGCACGGAAGCTATTAGGGCAAGATTTGTTGTGGGGAAGGAAAGGATTTTTCTATAGTTGTTGACTAAATTCACCATGATTTCCTCCAATCATAAATTTCTCAAAGTTTGTTATATCAAAGATGTATTTTTAGCTGAAAACTATAACAAAAAACATCTAAAAAATTGTAAGTAAGTTTTGCCCGACTTTTTAATTCTCTCCACCGTCTTTGTTTGTTTTAGCAGGTAGGTAGAAGTAATTGTTTGTCCCTGTGAGCTTAGCTCAGTTGGTAGGGATATCGCATATTATATGCAGGGGTCGGGGTTCGAACCCCGGACACTCCACTTCTCCACAATTTAATTGTGTGAGCTCTAGCCACTAGACTACTTAACAAAAAAAAAAAAAGAAGTAATTGTTTGTTAGCCCTCCATCCAACCAAAATATCACGAGACACCGTTAGATTTGAAATAATGACTAGGATCAGCAAGAAAATCAATAGTACAAATTAAACTACTAGTATTAGGTTGTAAATAAAATAAATATAGGTAAATTCCCTTTAAAAAAGTCTAGACTCTAACCCGTGCAATGCACGGATTTTTTAGAGTTTCATGTATAGGTATCAAATTGATTATATTATTAGAAACATTTAATGGAATACAATAGTGTTTTAAAAAACTAAATTGATTCATTAATTAACTATATGATGTATATATTCCATAAAATAAAAAAAAAAGAATGAAAATGAAATAAGACATATATTCCCTAACTTGAAATGAGACATATATATTGCTTGTAGAAATGCTATAAGTGGCTATCTTAAAATAATGATCAATAACGTAGACAATTTATCAAAAAGTTTAGTAATGCATTAAGGTTCACTCATTACATGTTCATATTCATTTACAAAATGATAATGATAACACCCATATAATCCATATTGAAAGTTATTAACTTTACATTAGGTCTCCAAAAAGTCTAATCTATAACACCAATTTTCTGCAAGAATTGAAATAATCATGTGTGGGTTGTGCTAGTAGAAATTAATAGGTGGTTAGTGGATTTTGGGTAATGTAATAGTGGAAAACGAAAAAGGAATTTAATGGTTTTTTAAAAAGGGCGTTTAATATTGGATATCAATTAATGGAAACAAAATTCATCAAGAAGAAAACTGTTAGTGGCTTAGTGGTCAAAATGTTGAGATAAAGCCATAAGTCTCATGTTCAAATCCCTTCAAAGAATTTTTCATAAAGATTTTTTTAGCTAATCAAAAAAGGCGGGATTAGCGTTATTTAGGGCTACTTGGAGCACTGTCCAACATTTAGATATATAAAGATAGGTAATTTTTTTTAGTTTATGTAATCAATATAGGTAAATTCTTAGCTCAATTGGCAAAAATATCAAAATCGTTAGGCTTAGGCCGGATGTTCGAACCATGACCCCTCCATTTGTGTGGGCAAGATTCAATGATTATTTGTCATTTCATTTATCTAACAAAACAAATATAGGTTAATTCTAAGTAATGGAATTTTGGTTGGGTACTTGTATCCCACAAAATTCATTTAAAATTGAACATTATTTTTAGGGGAAATTGCACTCACCTCCCTTGAGATTTCATTGAATGACACAACCACCCCCTTTAATTTTAAATTAGACACTCACCTCCCTTGTGATTAACACTGTCAATCAAATAAACTTAAGAAACAAAAAAACAAAAATGTTCCCTTGCTGTTGTTCTCCTCTGTGAATTTCAACTAGGTCCTAGCTTGCGTTTTTCTCACAAACGCAACAAAAGCTCTCTCAATTATGTTTATGCGTTTATGGCTTTGCTGAGCTGCCCATTTGTGACCTGCAACTTTCCTTCTTTATTGTTATACCTTACTTTATGCTCATTTGTGAGTTGTGACACAAATTAATTGGCCAAATCGTTTTATATTGAAGAAGCAACTTATTAATAGTGTGATGTGACAACAACTTTGTGTATGAACATCAATTTGTAACAATCAGCAACCCACTAACTAGAGAAACAACCGAAACCTGGATATGAATATCCATTTGTTCCTATGATGAACCTAACCCATGTGTTCTTGTGATAACAATTAGAAACCAGACTTAACAATAGTTTGCCAAATTTTTTGTGTATATATATATCCATTTCTTGTTATGATATCCATTTCAACAAAGGCTACGTCCAAATGAAAACAATAGGAACCCCAATTAGGGATGCTGCAAAATTCAAGAAAGAACAGGAAATATAAGAGGAACTGATACAACTATTATAGAAGAAAGAAAAAAGAAATAAGTCGGCTGTGAGAAATAATTCAAGAATGAAAGACATGTAGAGAGCTTCAAGCAAGTGGAAACAAGTGAATGGACTTTAACAGACAACAAACAACGTTAAACAAAAGAGGGAGGTAATTGTCAATTAAAAAATTAATTAAGGGAGGTGAGTATTCAATTTAAAACTAGAGGGGGTGTTTATGACATTCAATGAAACCTCAAGGGAGGTGAGTGTAATTTTCCCTTATTTTAAAAATAATATAGGTTTAAATGCACTTTTGATCTTCCTATTTTCACTTAATTGAAATTTTGGCACCCCTATTTCTAAAACCACCATTTTGGTCCCCCTATTTCTAAAAAAATATGGTGCAGAGAAGTCTATGATAAAGTTATATTCCTTACTTAATCTAAGGGTAAAAAAACTTTTCCATGATAAAAAATAATTCACCTTTCCCATGTTAAACTTCACCTTGATTATTGCCCATGGAAGAAAAAAAATGAGACAAGGTAGAATCCGGATCTTAGTTCAACTGAATCATTTTAAGATACCTTCATTTGTATTTTCATTTGCTTGCATATTCATTCTTGTCATGCTATTGGCATCAACCAATTGGGGGAAAAATAAAAATGGTGTAGAATTAGATTATAAGGTACCGTGACCTTCTTTCAAAAAAAAGGTCCGTGACCTATATTGCACAGACACAGTAAGGGTTACACTACTTGAGTGGGTCCTAAATGTTGCATCATCTAGACCCAAGCACATTCACTCCATTCATCATGGATTATGCTTGATAATATTATTTGGCTTATTTGATTCGATGGTCCTCAAATAATTTCAAGTTTTCATTTTGGTCTCACAATTAATAAAACGTACCTTTTGATCCCTCAATTTTTCCTCCGTTTGCCAAATAAATTCTCTCTATTAAATTTAACTCAAATGATGCCTATGGTGGACCAACCTTAAGGGTGATCCACCATAAATCCTATTCATTATTTTAAAAGGAGGATCGTTGGATCACGTAGGTGTATTTTATCTTACGTTGAACCAACAACACTTAACTTTTTTTCTTTTTCTTCATCTTCCTCCTCTCCTTATTCTTCATCTCCATTGTTATCTTCATACACCAGAAAATCAAAAATATAAAATCAAACACTCAAATTCATAAAAAAAACAAACAAATTAGAAAAACGAAAAAGAAAAAATTGAAACAATTTATAAGAACCCTAATTCCCAATTTGAAAACCTAGATTCATTTCATCTTCTTCTTCTGAACCTTCTTCGATCCCTCTTATTCCTCTATGGTGTTATTATCTTGCGATTCATTTAGAACTGTGTTTCATAATGGGAAAAATTGTTTATAATTATGCTTAGATCTAACTTCATTAAAATCTATCTCTATGGATTTGATTTTTGTGTGCTCAAGTTATATAGTTATTCATTCTCTCTCTGGATTTATCTCTGTTTAGTTTTGAAGATCTCACTCACTTGTAGGCATCGTAGTTGTGATTTGCATTGATTCCTGGTGGAGCATGAATAAACCCAGCGCTATGAAAGGTACCTCCAGTTGGATTGAACATCCCTGGCTTATTAACAAAGAAACCAAGACCTTCCTTACGCTTGTTCTCAGGCAGCTGCACCAACTGAACCCAGCCCTCAGCTTTACCTTCTTGAACCATCTTCTGAGCATCCTTCAAAGAAGCCATACATGTTTCACCTTTCTTAGTATTTGCTTCTGCAGAGAGTCCTTGAAATGACGTCCCATCCATACTACCACCACTGATATAAGAGAAAGCCGACAGATGACTAACTAACAAAGCTGATTCACCGCTCAGTGTTACAAGCTTCCCATGGCTCACAAACTTCAGCTTTTGATGAAGAGTAGATGTCACAGCCCCAACTTCATGAATCCAAGGCCTGCCGAGTAGGCAACTATAAGAAGCTTGAATGTCCATAACCTGGAAAGTAATTTTAAACTCATGAGGGCCAATGGTAATGGGCAAGTCTATATCTCCCAGCACTGACTTCCTGGATCCATCAAACACTTTTACTATAACACCACTGAGCCTCAGAAAGCTACCCTGATATGCAAGCTTGTCCAGAGTAGTTTTTGCCATCACGTTTAAAGACGAGCCAGTATCTATCAGAACATTGGACAGAGAGTCCGACTTGCAGGAATCAATAGCAGTTGCAATAATTGAAATCAGGTTTAATATGTTGTTGGTGGTAGGACATGTAAGGTGCTAAAAAATTCATTCTACATGTCAATCGTCGCTGCCAACGTGCCTCTATGTGTTTGGATTTGGTGAGAATAGATGAAGAAGAATGGGAGGATGACAAAGAAGGGCAGATTTAAGGATGACGAACTAAAAAAAAATGGCACACCAGATCCTCTTTTAATTGTATTTGGCATGAATTTAAAAAACATATAGATGTGCAGATGGTTTATTTTGATAGATGGTGATGATGTTGTTGTTGAATTGATGATGATTCCGAATTCTGGGTATATAGTGATGATGTTGTTGTTGAATTGATGATAATGATGTTGTTGTTGCTATTGTTTAATCTGAGTTGCTATTTTGTTGCTGTTTTGTTTTTATGAAGATCATGAACAAGAAGATGAAGATATGACAAGGGCAGTTTGGTAATCAATTGTTTTTTGTGAAGATCTAACGGTCTCTTTCATGATAAATAGATCGAATGGTTAAAATTAACAAAATTAATAAGTTCTACGATGGACTATTTTTAAGGTTGATCCACCATAGACATTTGGAGTTAAACTTAACAGCCGAGATTTATTTGGCAAACGGAGGAAAACCTGAGGGACTTAAACATACGTTTTATTAATTGTGGGACCAAAATGAAAACTTGAAATTATTTAGGGGCTCAATGGATCAAATAAGCCATATTATTTCTATCAAGTATACATTCTATTGAAACTTATAAATCATAATTCCTCTAAATAAATTCTTATTTAATCATTTTTGGTTTTGGAGATAGTCCTTCATTTTGAAGCACATTTAACCCATTTCAGCAACAGCAAAATAGCAGCGTTCAAACAAAGGAAATTTAAAAGCTATTGTCATGATCTAACAATGTTTTCATGATTTAATTAATCTACAATAGTTAGTAAATAATCATCAGACTTAATTAAGCGGATATTGCAACGGGAAATTTAGAAAAGAAAAAAAAAAGTTATTTATTATTGCTATACATTTAAACATATAATTTCCATGTACAAGTGTATCTATATCACACTACAAAATTTTGATCCCCATAAACTTCCACTTAATGGTTGAGAATATTAAGAAGTGAAACTCTAATTTTAATGAGACGCCTGAATAGAAATTCAAGCCCTTCTTCAAGGTCTTGAATGCATGATTCTGTTTTCTCCAAGTGGTTTTGCAGATCATTGATGCCTTCAACTTTTCTATTCTTGGTAAATACAAAACACTGCAATGCTACATCCAATTGGAAAAATTCACTTTCATCTGTCAATTGTGAGCAAACAACTCTTTTGGGCTGAATAAGTTTGGAAATGGAACCCCAGCTGTTTGATTTTGACTGTGTTGTCCCTGAGATAAATTGCAATATTGTCTGAAATGTAGACAGTGTAGCCACTTCAACATCTTGTAGTAAGTTCATCAAAGCCACTGTTTGATGGTCTTTGTTTGTAGATAAGATGTTGCTATTTTTGGTATTTCCCTTTAAATTTTCCAAGGCTTTGGAGATGGCCTTTTTCACTACCTTTCTTGATGTCAAGAATTTCTTAGCCTCTGCAGTGAGCTCCAATCCACCTCCCCTTCTTCTTATGATGGATTGAAGTTCCCTTGTACATTCTTTTGTATGCAGTAAAGCATCTTTGGCTGCACTACACACATCTAAGAGCCTTAAGGATCCATCCAAAAGGTTATTTACCCAATTTTCTTGATGCTCGTGTAGAAGTGCATCTTGTGTTAGTGGAAGCTGAACCAATTTTTCAACACACTCAATCAAGTCTCGCAAGCCATCAATTTTATGGCAAATCAATGATGATGAGGAGGTTTCATTGGAAGATCTTAATAAGGTGTCTAAATGTTCATTACATTTAAGAATGAGTGGGTGTGGTCTAGATGGCAAGCTGATTGAGCGACCGTGGAAATTGGATTTTGAGTTCAAAGGAGAGGCTGCCATTTTTGTTTTTGGTTAAGGAGAAAGAGAAGCCTTAATGTTGAATGTTGATTTGAGTCTATGGATCAAAATTCTTCTCAATATATATCATGGGCGTTAGGCGACACAAGGAATCTCATCTTAATCACATATCAATGAGGCCAACTAATCCAGATTTGGATTCAGACATAATTACATAAATGTTAGAACCTTGTCTCCCCAAAGGAATCTCCCCAACTCATAATCTGTCTCATTTGAATGATTATAACATTTTCAATGCAAATGCTTCACCGAAAACGTGTTTTTAATCTTAAACATAACCATTTGCACATGTGTACTACTGTTGTGATGCTAAAGCCAACTCCAGTAATATCTTTATTATTGTAGCAAGAGTATGAAGGTACCATACACGTGTACTTGATTAAAGCAGATCGTAACAAATTATTTATAAATAGAAATGTTTCTCCTCCTACAGACACAAGATCCACTTTCCATGTATACTATCTTCACATGCATGCCCCTTAATTGGAGTTCACAGTTTGGGTTTTAATTATGTTCATGTGATTTCCAATTATTAAAAATTGAGGGATGAGTTGGGACACACATGGTCCGCGGGAAACATTGAGCAAAAATTTCTGTGGTAGCACAAGAGGAATTTGAAAATGATATATGATTCTTGTCTCCTCTAGTCATTTTCTATATACCGAGAATATCTCAACTACTATGACGCTAACTTGTATTCTCATTTCTTAGTTATCTTTACTTTCAGAGAAAAACAATGGCAGATGCTGTAGAAAGAAACCCCAAAAGCTCTCTGCATAGTTGCAGCAACGGCTAACTTACCCTCGGCATCACACCCTACCGTATCACATCATCAATAAGTCACACACTCAATGACTTGCAGGATTTGTATGAAGTTGAAGGCACATATAAGCTACTCCACATGACAATCTCCCAACAAGCATTGGCATGATAAGGCAGCGAGAAACAAGTTGATGAACTATTTGACGGATCTATTAGACTTCTGGATATTTGTAATACAGTTAAAGATTGTATGGTGCATTCAAAGGATATCATGCATGAAATTCGGTCAGTTATTCTCAGGAGGAGAGATGTGGGTGGAATCACAGTTGAGGGTGGAAAATACTTGTCATATAGGAAGAAGATGAAGAAAGCTATTGCAAAGCAATGAAAAATGAGTCCACAGTTTCTTTTCTTCCACAAACAAAGACATGGAAACTTTTTCGATCTTGAAAGAAGCAGAAGATGTGGAAGTTAACTCATTAGAGTCTTTGTGGTTGATTAAAGCAGAGCCAGTGGTCAACACTCTTGTGGTCTCCAAGAAAATCTTGTGCTCAACACATTAAAAATCTGTATATTTTTTTTTTAATTAAATGTCATCTTTTATACCATTTAAGCTAAAAATCTTGTATTTGAATTTATTTATTTTTCAAAACTATGTATCTCTAGATGAAGCTTGAACACTACTTCTGCACCCAGTATCAGTGCATTTTCCATTTCTGAATCATCGTTTAGCTTATAGACACGCCCCCTTTGACTTTGTACCAATATCTATTGATGTGTCTCAAAATCTGATAGAAGCATGCAGTGTAGCATTCAGATATCATTTAGATGCTGCAACATTTAACAGTTTCAGTTAGTTATAAATTTTGCTACACTTGGTTATATAAATATTAAGGGGAGGTATTATCTTGAGAAATAAAAGTGTGAGGCATTTCATGTAAACTCTCTACATTGTGAAAGAAAAAAAAATAGAGAGATTGAGAGATCAAGAGGGTTGTGTTAAAATAAGTGGTGAAAAGCTTGGGCATTTTTGTAGTTGTTCTCAACAGTAGGTTTTAAATGCAAGGGGCAAGGGGAAACTCTATGGCATGGATCTGATTTTTTTATTGTTCCTCATCATAGTAAAATTGGTCTGCACACTCTCTTCCGCGGAATAGGTCTCTAAGGTTGAACCACATAAATTCTTGGTGTTATCTTCTTCCGTCTCTCTCTTCTTTCTAGTGCTGGTTTACCAGTTGTTTTTCTAGTTTTGTTTGGTCGCTAATTGCGCTTTTTGTTGTTCTCATCATAACTTCACTGTTAGTTCATCGACCATGTTATATTACCAGATTCAGAAGATGTTCTGATGCGACAACATGGACGACAGCGGGCTTCATAAGAAATTCTAAAGCTAATGTCATGATCTAACAATATTGTCATAATGTAATACATTATAAAGTAGTTGATTGAAAGAAAGCTAATGTCATGATCAAATTTATAAACATTATAATATATTAATACATCATAAAATAGAGTTAAATATATCAAACTCAAACCCAAGATTTCTTTATCAAGCTTTAACTTCTAATCCGAAAATTATTCCAGCATAGTTTTGGACTTCATTGTTGATGAAATGTGTGCGCACCATTTTCTGAAAAGTCTGCCATGTTAATAAACTATCAGATCCAGCTTGATGGGACTTTCCAACGGCCCGATCCACGTCGAGAATATTAGCAACCCGTTCAAGACCACCGTGTAGTGCAGTACAGTAGCGGATGATATACTTCATATCATACACTTTCCTTCCAAATAAATTTTTCAAACGTTTCAAAAATTCTTCCAAGCTATTCGGGAGATAACTGTGTTAGTATTTTTACCAGATATCCAAAATCAAATGCACTGTGAAATGTGACCCATGTCACATTTTCGTTGAAGAGCAGTCCAGATCCCCACATCAGATGACAAAAATGGAACGAATTCACACCATGAGAGGCGTTACGGGTGAAGTCAATACCTTGACGGCGGAGCATGTCAATGGAATCTTGGTTGTGAAGGTCGCGCCAGATGTTAAAGTCACAAAAGTTGAATTCCCAGATGCAACGAATGTTTTTAAAACGAGGTAGGTTACCTTTGGCATCGGTTAAAGTGAGACCAATCTGAATGATTTTAAGAGCATCAACATTTGATTTCAAATAACTGTATTGTTTGCAAGGTTGGAGATGACGATGGTCGACTTTGAGTGGAAAAATAACGCCAGGAAATTCAGTATCCATTGAGATGAAATTGTATGTTCCAACAAATCCACGAATGAGATTGAATTCCTCTTGCAGATTGTGTGCCCAAACTTCACGTATCATGATTGGTTCTGAACTAGGATCTTCCTTAGTCATAATGATTTGTCTCAAGTGCAAATTGAACTTCTGACAAAGAACAAAGAAAGAACGTTAATCATCCACAATAAAAAGAGTTTCTTGTAGAAAAATTAAACAATTAGCAGCATATTAAAAGGGGTTGGTGTTTTGCTAAAAAAAAAGGGTTAGTGTTTTGAATTCACAGCGCACAAGCATCCATCTTTTATTTAACAAGTATATCCATTCTCTAACATAAAACCCTAACTCTCAAATAAAAAACATCAAAACCCTAATGAAAGCAACACAAAAATATTTTCACAACATCAAAACCCTAATGAAAGCAAAAAAAAAAAATACTTCCACAGTTAAGAAGGGAGGAGGAATAAAATATACTTTCTCAGATCATTATCAAAAGTAAAGAACAAAACTAACTAGATGAAGAAAAAAATCTGAATTTAAGAAGTAAAAATACCTATAAGCAAACTCAGAATTTGTTCCTATAGCCTCTGATCTTCTCAAACCCTTGATCGATACGGTGATACACTAGACGAGCACGATCACCAAAGTGTGATGTTGTAGAAGTTAACTAGTTATATATAGTAGAGGAAAGATCTTGAGTGGTCTCCAAGTTTCACAATTTAAAAAAATAAAAAATCTTTCACCGGAACTTGTATTAATAAGATTTGTTTTCCTTAAAAAAATAAATAATAAGGTTTGTTTATGTAATCATATCAAAAAAGATTTAGTTACATAATTGATTGATACTATATTATTTTTTTACCTTGAATATATTATGCATTATCGATACGAAATGTACGGGATCATATTTCAAATACTATATTGATTTCAATATTTTTTTTTAATAATATTTATTTTTTGGGGGGAATGCGGGCTCTAATATTTGACGCACGTTTCAATTATTATTTCTTTTTCTTATTAAAAATTCTATGAATATAATATTGTAAAAACTTACTCTTCTAAAAATAAATTTGAAATATGATCTACAGATACAAGTTTTTATAATTTTTATATTGAACTTTTCTCGTATTAAAAATTCAATATTTAATTTATCCAAGTTAAAAATATATAATTTTTTTTTGTAAAACATATTTAATAATTTTTTAAACATTTTTTTAGGGATAATTTTTTAAACATGCTTGCAAACATCATTCAAAATTATCCCTCAAAAAAATCATTCAAAATTAAAAATTTTAAGGATAATTAAACAAATTTGAATAAAAGTGGGATTAAAGTTGTGTGTAAGAAAATTTTATAGGGATGCAAACATGCCTTTTCTTTTTAGGAAAAAAAATGAAATTTGATAACTTTATAGGGAAAAAATTATTTAACCCAAATATATTTAAGAAAATAGCAATAGATGTAAATTTATTTGTTTTTCTAGCTAAAATTTAGAGTGAGGGGGTGATAAAAATCTTATGGTTCAATGAGTATTTACAAATGTATTTACATTTACCTCCATCCAATAACACTAACAAGACTCAAACTCAACTTTCCGATTCATATTTTGTCTTCTTACCCATTACATCAAACCATGAGTTTAAGGGAAGTAAATGTTGTTAAATTAATCTATATCTATTATTATATTTATTAATTCAGACTCCCAGACTATTTTGTTGACATCTCATCATTGTTTTGTCATATCATTAATATATTGAGCACTTATACGTATACAACCTTAGGTAGCAAACCACCTTGTACACCTCTCATTTAGTATTTTTTACAAATTGTATTAGGAGGAAAATTCTGTCAATTTACACTCTCATCCTTCACTCTATCTCACACAGACATTTACTTCCACAACCACTACCACCAACAGTAATCCTCTTCTTCCTTCTCTCCCCGACCACCACCGTTGATGACATGCTGTCATTACGTAATTTTTAGAACTTATTTTGACATTTTGATAGAGTTCTGAGGCAATATGAGGTAACTAGGGGCGTGAAAAACAGAAATTCTGGAAGTGCTGAAAATAGGCAATCGTGGCACGATTTTATGTGGCGTGGCACGATTTTGTGACCAGAATGAAGGTTTGGTTCTGCCACGGAAATCGTGGTACGATTTCTGGTGGCATGGCGCAATTTTGCAGAATCGTGGCGCGATTTTATGAGGCGTGGCGCGATTTTGGGCGCTGAAAATATTTCCTATTTAAGTTGAAGTCAGTGCTAGAAACAAGGGTTACGATTTTGGACAGCAAAAGTGCGATTTTGAGACCTGAAGACTGCTAGGAGGGCGATTTCATCAACCTTTTACCAGTTCACGTATGTTTTAATTCTTATATTGATTATGCTATTTGTAAACTCAATTATGAGTAGCTAAATCTCTTATAGATTAGGTCTGAGATGATTCTGTGTAACCCTAATTGAAACATGTTGCTGTGAAACTCTATCTATTGTGAATGACAATCTAGTTTTTATTCAATTCAATTGTTCTTAATGCTTTTTATATCCTGATAAAATATAAACATGATTTCGTGAGAATGAATGACTACTGACCCTAACTTTCAACTTAGACCTAATTGAATTGTTCAAGTAAACATGGTTAGTCTAGGAATGGATAATCGTTTATTTGTGATATTAAGTTAACGTTCTTTAAAACCTTCAAAGAATATTAGACCACCTAAGGAATTAGGAGCTGTAGTCTGAGAAGAGGGTCCTAAGTCAAGGGATTGATTAGGGCTATTTTGTTAACCATCGTGAAACTAGAGAATCATTCGTAAGAAATAGGTGCAGTATTCCAATTAGGGGAACTCAGAGGATTCGAAAGACCTGATCTCATTTCTCTCCTTATCTTTTCCAAAACTATCTTTATTTTATATTTATTTAATTTTATGCAATCAAATTTACTGCCTCTGGCACCAAAATAATTTACACATCCTAGATAGTAACCTTAATAGTAACCTTATTGCTAAATTGAGATTAACACAGTCATTGTGGATACGAACTTATAAATTTTATTACTTTAATGGTTTTAGTACACTTGTTAAAAGTCTATCAACCGTCATCTGCCTCCGTCGCCACCGCTCACACCAACTATCAGGTCTTCACTGTTCTCTCATCTCCTTGCTGCTTATTCACTACAGCCTCTGCACCTCTCTCGTTCGACGTCTCTGCTTTCCTCCACCCTCACTTCGCCACTTCGCAGTCACAGTGGAACCCATCCACCACCGTTGTCGCCGCCCTCACCTTCAAATCTCATCGTTTCTGCTGTATCCCTCAGATTTGATACCATTGTCAGCCACCATTGTCCTCGCCAGCGTCTTCCACCACCACCATCGCCCTTCTCGCCATCGTTTTCCACCACCACCATCGTCATCTCCCTCCTCACCACCACCCGTCGTCATCCTCTTCTCCATCAAGATCTGTGAGGGAGTTGCAAATAGAGAGAGAGAGAGAGAGAGAGTTCTGTGAAAAAGAGATACGGTTGAGGGTTGAGGATAGAGAGATCTGTGACTGAGATCCAGAGGCAAGAAGTTTGAGGATAGAGAGAGAGAATGATTGGGTCAAAAAAAATTAATAAAATGGCACGTGACAGGGTATACATGGGTGGTATATGAGAAATTGTGCCTACCAAACATAACCCTAATATGCTCATGTGTCACTCTTCATGTTGCATTATCATTACTCTCCCATTCTAACTTCTTCATCCAAAACACACTCACTCTAATGTATATTGCATTCTATATTGTATCTCATTAATTTCAATTATTTTGGTTTTTTTTAGTTTAAGGCCATTTCGTAACGGTCAATATCACTTGACTACTCATTTATAATCTTATCATTATTACATATATATTATACGTTTTTTTTTATTTATAAAAAGCATATTATATATCATATGTTGAGTCATGTACAGTTGTATCAATCAATATCACTACAAAATTTTGATCCCCTTAAACGTTCATCTAATGGTTGAGGATATTAAGAATATAAACTCTTATTTTAATGAGATGCCTAATCAGAAACTCAAAGCCTTCTTCAAATTCTTGAATGCATGACTCCATTTTCTCTAACTTGTTTTGCAGATTATTCACTTCTACAAATTTGCTAGTCTTGCTAAACACTAAAGATGCAATGCTACATCCACTTGGGAAAATTCATTACCTTCTGCCAATAGGGAGCAAGCAACTCTTTTGTTAGGCTGAATTAGTTTTGAAATGGAAAGCCAAGTGTTTGACTTTGTTTGTGTGCTCCATGAAATAAATTGGAGTATTGTCTCAAATGTTGATAATGTAGCCACTTCAACATCTTGTAACAAATTAATCAAAGCCATTGTTTGATGGATTTTGTTTGTAGATAAGATGTAGCAATTTTTGGTAGTTCCCTTCAAATTTGCCAGGGCTTTGGAGACGGCCTTTCTCACTACCTTCCTGGATGTCAAGAATTTCTTAACTTCTGTAGTGAACAGTCCACATCACCTCCCCTTCTTCTTCTTCTTCTTCTTCTTCTTCTTCTTCTTCTTCTTCTTCTTCTTCTTCTTATGATGGATTGAAGTTCTCTTGTACATTCTTTTGTGTGTAGTGAAGCATCTTTAACTGAACTACACACATCTAATAGTCTTAAGGATCCATCCAAAAAAAGGTTATTTACCTAACTTTGTTGATGCTCAAGGGCAGGTGCATCTTGGGTTAGTTGAAGCTGAATCAAATCTTCAACACACTCGATCAAATCTCGCAAGCCTCCAATTTTATTGCAAAGCAATGATGAGGAGGAAGAGGTGGTTTCATTTGAAGCCCTTAACAAGGTGTCCAAGTCTTCATTGCATTTTAGAATGGGTGGATGTGGTGTAGAGGGCAAACTGTTTGAGCGACAATGGAAATTGGATTTTGTGTTCAAATTAGGAGTAGAAGCTGCCATTTTCCTTTCTCATGAAAAGAGAAAGAGAATTAAACTAACTTTGATGTGGATCTGCGTTATTTCCATTGAGTTTTGAAATCAGACATAATTGCACAAATTATATATAGAGAAGTGTCTCCCTCATGGAAACTCTCCAACTCATCATACTTTGTTTTAGCTCTTCCTATCAGTTGCATTATTAATAATTATGACATTTTCAACGTGCTCTAATATTAATAACCCCTCTCCAAGTGTATAGTAGTGTTGTTATGCTAAAACAACGATTGTACAATACTGCCAGTAATGTCTCTCTTGGAGGTACAAGAATCGCATTACTCTTCCCACGTGGTATAGATATATTCAATTCTTGCATGAGTTTGGAAGATGTAATACACGGGTACTGGACTTAAACAAATCATAATAAGTTAAGTCAAACCAATATAGAAAAGAAAGAAAAAAAAAATACCGTTTTGTTTCCACTTTTATCGAAGAACATGCTTTCTTTGGTAACTACTCGTTCTCTTTTAAAATGAGTGTCATTTTAGTAAAATAATTTTTTTTTAAAATGAATGTCATTCTCACTTTTCAATGTACCATTAATTACTTTTTTTCCGATTATTACTAGCACACTACTTCCAAAGTACTACATTCTGCTTTAATTTTTGATGATGGGAAATGCACCAATAATTAACAAGACTATTTTAGTAAAAATGTCATGTATATAGATAACAATATTGCATTTTGTAATATGTGTGTAACAACCTTAAACGACAGTCATGTCTCTTGAGGATGATCACGACAACAAAATCATATATAGTCAAGGTATGTATCGATTGCCAAAAATTATTTTCTTGAATTATTCCAGCCACAAAATAGTAACTTCGCATTGGTTATTGATGTTGTGCGCCGTAAGATGTCTTTGAAGGATGCTCACGTCACCTTTCACAAAAGAGGAGTTCCACGTTGCTTTGTTCTCGATGCATTCATCTTTTGAAAATATAATAATGGATGGATCAGAGGGATTTTATGTTCAATGGGATGGATTGGATTGAATTGAATTTTTTCAATAAATTTTTAGTGGATTGTCAATGGGTTGATCCACCCATTATCATCCATATCCATCTAATTCATCCATTTTGCCACCCCTAATACATGAAGGAGGGTTATGTGAAAAATCGGTAGAAACACATTTTCCTTTTCATAGTGTGCATTCAATGAAATCTCAAGGGAGGCAAAGAAGAAGACAATACATAAAGTTTAATTTGTAAGGATTCAACTTATATTTCTTGGGGATAGAAGAAATATAAGTTGCCCATTACCCTAGAAATTATCTTTAATCTTAATCCAAGTAAATTGCAAAAATTCTTCGCCACTCTGATACTCAAGCAGTAGATAGTCCACTTGAGTACTTGAGTGTGAAATATCTTCCCTTTGATGGAATTCCTTTACTAGATCCCACTTTGTATCGTACTTTGGTTCGAAGCTTGGCGAACCTTACACTTATTAGACTAGATATTGTTTATGTGGTGTATATTGCTATAGCCAATTTTTTTTGTTTCTCCTACTACAGTATACGTTGAATAGTTGCACTCTGTATTCTCCATTATCTTCAAGGAACTTAATTTCACATCTCATTGTTTCCCTCGTATTCATCTTTGGAGTTACATGCTTACTTTTGTTGTTGATTGGATCGGGGACATTACTGACCGTAAGTCAGCCAAAGGGTTTTCTATCATTTTTGGAGATACAATCATCACTTGGAAGAATAAAAAATAAGACATTGTTTCTCGCTCTTCTACATAAGATGAGAGTATCAAGTTATGACATCCACAATTGTTGAAATAGTTTGGCCGCGTTAATTACTTTTTGATATATGACTCTCTTTCTGGACCGACTTATGCACTAAGATAATACGAGTGTGATTCAAATTAATCATAACTTGATTTAATTTTTTCATGAACACAACAAAATACATTGAGATTGATTGTCACTATACTCATCATATTCTTTAGCATGATCTCATTACTTTACCATTTGTTTCTTTTTCCTTGGAGATTGTCGACTTGTTCATGAAAACATATTTCCTTAAACAAATTGTTTCTTGATTGACAAACTCTCGATATTCTCCGTTATATGCATCGTGAGTTTGAGGAGGGATGTTAGATATTATATGTTATAAGGTTTTCTTATTATGAGTGTGTAAAGAGTAGCTTAGTTCTTTAAGTATTTAGTATTCATACTCTTTATAACTTTTGCATTACTATTCAATTCTTTTACTTCCCTCCACATTGTATTAATACTATTATTCTGAATTAAATCCTATAAGTTTGCGTAGCCTAAAAAAAATTATAATATTCGATACATATCATTATTGGACCCTAATTATCCTCTTTCTCTATGAATCTTCGTTGTTTTTTTTATTTTGACAAATGATTTTTTTTGTAAGGGAACAAATGAATCTTCATTGTTAACAATTTGGAGGCGGTGTTTATATAAATGTGCATGCGTTATATAAATTGCTCTGTTTCATTTATAATCCTTTTATTATTAAAAAAAATATAATCCTTTTATTTTTGACTTGATTTTATAATACTATCTTGAGTGGTAATCTATGAAATATATGATATATCCAAGTGAAGACAATTTTGATTTGAAAAATATTGGTAGAAGACAAAATTATTGCAATATTTATAAACTAGATTTCAACCCTTTTGATTGGTAAATATGATTTAACACATCAGATGTTGAGTACAACATAGTAAAATTGACCCTTCATCTAGCATTGGAGTATTAATGGAATAAATTTAATATAACGATGAACCCAAACAATTGCCGTAAAGTTCTATATTGGAATTCTTCATTGATGTTGTAACTAATTTTGTATTTGTTAGCCAGTCTTCATTGGCTCTTCAAAAGTGAAGACAAATGCAGAATCCATTGGCTCTTCAAAAGTTTCATTTTTTAGCCAGTCTTTCTATCATGCAACTAATTACCTTCTATTTATTCTTTATACAACAATTGGCTGGTCAATTAATTAACCATCATATTTAACGCCATGCCTGCTTCCCACACGGTTAAACTAGCTTAATTTTGTCAAAATATTACTTTCTCACGCAAAGTCACATTAATTCATTTATTTTTTCGTTTAAGGAAAAAAGTGGTGTTATAAATTGAAGTGATATGAAGCCTATTTTATTCCATGCAAAACAATAACGATAGGAAGAAAATAAAGTTTCTGATAGATATTGTACACTATGGCAAAAACCAGTACTGCTTCACTTCTTCTAGTTGTCCTTGCTGTGGCATTAACTCTGAATGTCTATAGTGCTGCTGCTGAGGGTGAAGGAAGAGCTAATCAACTGGTGAAAGATGAAGCTGGTATTCTGAATAGTGCTGCTGCTGAGGGTGATGGAAGAGTTAATCGACCAGTGAAAGATATTGAAGCTGATCAGCATGATGATGATGATGATGATCACGATCACAAAAGGATAAAAAATTTGGTGATCTACTATTGTTTCAATATTAATAAGTTATGTGGTAAAGATTACAGCTATTGTTCAAGGTACACTAAAATATGTAGTAACATTGGTCACGATTCCACTGTGGCTAAAAGCGGTAACCCTAACGCTGAAATCCTTCCTTGATCAGAGATTGCGGACATGGTTTGTGTGTTATTTATATCTATCTATATGTGTATCAAATAAATGTGTGTATGTGTGATGATATCTGTATCCATTTGCCGGATTCTCGAGTGATTTGTTGGTTTGATGCATGGATGTCAACCATTTCCATACTCGATTTGAAACCAGGCAATGTGAAGGATCACAACTATGATTGTGAAAGTATATATATTGATTGAAATAAAGTCACATGTTTGTTTCTTGTGTCTCGTAGCATTACAATTAATTTGTCGCATCCTTTTTTCTTCTTTTTTATTCGTGAAGCATATTCATTTTAATTAGCATATGTCCATCGGTTCTCTACCGATTAATGGAGAAAAAAATAGTTAGTAATATTAACATACAGTTTCAAGAAAAAAAAATACGACTTCATAAATCAAAGCAATGTTCCCATAAAAATAAAAATAATGCAGGTTCATTAAGAAATGGTCATCCTACTTGGAGCCTTAAAATCCTTAATCGGCCTTAGGTGGCATACATCTAGGGGTGGGCATGGTTCGGTTAACTATTATAATTGAACCGAACCGAACCAAATTGTTGAAATGGTTCGGAAAAACTGAACCGAACCGTTTAAAGTTTGGAGGTAACCAAACTGAACCAAAGTTATGGTTCAGTTAACCATTTGCTTATCTATTAACCAAACCGAACCGAACCAAAACAAATATTTTTTTATCCAATGAATAAAACCACTTTTATTAAATTAAAAAAGACAAATTAAAATTAAAAGTTAGAATAGTTTATTTTTTCAAAACAACTTATCTTATGCAAAACAACTTATTACGATCTCTTTTTTAAAAAAACAGCTTATTTTATGCAAAACTTCTTATTTTAAAAAACAACTTATTTTAAAAAACAGATTATTTGTGCAAAACAACTTATTTTAAAAAACAGCTTATTCAAAAAAGCTTATTTTATGAAAAAACAACTTATTACGGTCTCTTTTTAAAAACAGTTTATTCAAAACAGCTTATTTTATGCAAAACAACTTATTTTAAAATATAGTTTATTCAAAACAGCTTATTTTAAAACAACTTATTTTATGCAAAACAACTTATTTTATGAAAAACAACTTATTTTAAAAAACAACTTATTCCCTTTTGAGTGTGTTACAGGGATTGTTGTAGATGATAACAAAGACTTCATTATAGCACTCCCACATCATAGATAATATCTTAGATTAAGATAATTCCTACAACATGATTTCAAATTTTTTGTTACCCCGACAAAATTGCAATTTAAAATTGGATATGGATCCACTGCAGTCGGAAAAGTATGCAGTCACTACAATACAACAGGTAAACTAAACTTATGGAACTGTATGCTACAACATGATTTCAAATTTTCCCATAGCTTAATTGAAGACTTTCAAAGCATACTGAATACTTTTCCCATGATATTAAAAATGAAAGCATGAAAATAAAAAAAATCAAATTTAACAGAAACAGTGATAACTCCTAACTCTGAAAGCTGAGTTGAAAATGTTAAGATCCAATACATTCAAAAGCATGAATCAATTTTTAAAATAAGTTGTTAAAAATAAGCTGTTTTGCATAAAATGAGTTGTTTTAAATAAGCTGTTTTGAATAAGTTTTTTTTTTAATAAGCTGTTTTCATAACACAAGCTGTTTTGAATAAACAGTTTTTTAAAATATGTTGTTTTGCATAAAATAAGTTGTTTTTAAAATTGATATGGTTGATGGTTCGGTTTGATTCGGATAATTGTGGTTACCAACGGTTCAGTTCAGTTAGTGGATTGTTATCAAAATAATGGTTCGGTTCAAGAATTGGTTAAATGGTTCAGTTAATTTTGATACGATTCGGTTTGGTTAACCGATGCGAATTGGTTTTTGGTTATTTTTGCCCACCCCTAGTCTTTATTATATAAAAAGTTGTTTAAGGGTATAATTGAAATAATAAAAAAGTAAGTATAAATATACGCATATAGTTTGTTACACTTTTTAAATGATAAAGGAAAAAAATCAGACATATATAATCATATCGTATTTGTTACATTTTTTTTAATGTTCAAATTTGTTCTTATTTATTTGTTTTAAAAATTGGAGGCATTTTTGAAAGAGAAAAAGTCAACCTAAAATACCTGAAAGAAATTATTTTCTTTATATATAGTATAGATTTCAATTAATTATTAAAAGATATGAAAATGCTTTTAATGACATGGAAAAATGAATTAGGCAATACGTTCATGTCACATCACTGCCAAGTCCTTAATAAAAGTGACAAATCACTAAAACCGACGGGGGACTTAAACAAATCCAAAAAATGTAAAACATGTGGACCAAATAGTGGCTTTAAACATAGGGGATAAAATTTCAATTAACCTAAAATATGGGGACGAAAATTACATTATAACAAATTACAAAAAATGTTTTTATTCTTTCTTTTGTTGAGCAAATATTGTTTTATTCTTTGTCTTGTTTATTTTCTATTCTAGTTTTTTTTCTTCTCAACTTAATCTTTATCGTTCAGATCCAAAAGCTTTATCTTTCTAAGATTGTTCATTCATCAATTGCCACGCTCTAGATTGGAAATGCTAAGTTTCATTTGAAGACAAAAACATAAAATAATATAGATATGGTGTGTTTTGATACGTAGTTGGGATATACATAAGGTTTGATTGCACTTTTGGCCCTTTAAGTATCACAAAGTTGCGATTTTCGCCCCTTATAAAAAATAGTTACAGATCAACCCCTTAAGTTTACCCCCTTTTGCACTTTTGGACCCTTTATCCAATGTTGACTCAGTCAACGCACACGTGACACCTCACTTAAGTGAGTTGGACGCCACATGTGCAATTTTTAATTTAAAAATAAATAAAAATGCCACATTTGTAATGTTTTAATTTTTAAAAAAAAAAGAAAGAAGGAAAGGCATGTGTGAGAAGGGGGGTCACGTGAGTTCTGATGGCACAAGAACAACAACTTCATCTCTTTCCTTCATGTTGAGACTCACACTCTTTCCACCGGAAGTAGATTTTAGAGCGAAAGACTGACAATGAATCGAATCAACTCGAATATAGTTCGAAGATCGACCTGAGAATTGACTCGTTGAACTTAGTTTATGAACAAAACGAGCTGAACTTGAGTTAAAAATTAAGTTCGTTGACTAAATGAGCTGAATGTGAATTATATGTAGTTCAACTCGTTTGATTTATGGATTGACTCGATTATATATCTAGATATATGTAAGAAGAAAAACCAAAAAACATTTTTTTTGAAAGAAGAAAAATCAAAAAACATAAAAATCAAGACAATCATTAATTGTTGCAACTTTTTAAATATTCTTACAAATATATCCTCATAAAAATTTGTGAAGTATTAAATATACTCACTAATATTAAAAATACAAATATAAAATGAAGGCTAAAAAAGTATATAACACAATAAATATACCTTAAAAGTTGTGATATGTTTTTTTTTTTTGTATTTATTATTATAACCAATTTTTCTTTTGAAAAGTTTCTTATATAAATGACCGGAGTACTATTTAATATTTTGGTGTATTCATTATAAAATATTTTTAGAGTTTAATGGTGGTGGATTAACGGTTCAAAATACTTTTGTACACACAACCAATCAAAACATTTTAAATTGCCACAAATTAAAAACATTAATTGATGTGGCGATTCTAAATGTTATGATTGATTGTATGTGCAAAGTTGTTTTGGACCATCAACCCACCACCATTAAACTCATATTTTTTAATATTTTTTTGAAGGGTCATATTTTTAATATTTTGGTGTATTCATTATTAAATATTTTAATTTTTTTTACACTTGAATATTTTTGGTCAAAACCAACAATATTGATATTTTTTTTACCTTGCATTTATTTATTATGATAAATTGTTTATTATTAAGATGAAAGACCAGAGTTTACTTTTTAATTCTAATTTATAGAGCAAAAGGTCAATGTATGTCTCTGAATGTTGCGTTTACAAGGATTATTTTGTCATTAAAAAAGGTTTGGCGGCGCAACTTGTTGCCCGCTTGCCTTCTATTAAAGTTTAAATAATGGTTTATATATAAAGTAAAAATAAATTTGCTAAAAAAATAATAAATTCATAGACATTTTAAAATGGTTTTTAAAAAATTCAATCGTGATTGAAGTATTAAACATGTTAATTTAATTTTTTAAAAACAGTACCAAAAAAAGTTTAATTCTTTAAAAAATAATTTATAATATCTTTAATTTAAAAATGAAAAATAAAGAAGGCATTATATAATTGGAAGGACTGGGTTGGAATGAAGGAAACGGTACGTGGCGAGAAGCAACTAATGAAAAGTGTTGAAATATGAGGGAGGGAGTATTAGACAAGAGTGACGCGCACACAGACAAAAAACAAAAGCATGAGTTTCATGAATTTAACTTTTCATCTCTCCTTCCACCGTCACTGCTTTCATCTTCAACTAACCCCTTTCACAAGTTTCATTAATCCTAATCCTAATCCTAATTTTCTTCATTTCATTCTCTTTTATTATTATTTCCCATCTTTATCTTAATTAATTTCTTCATTCAGATAACCCAAATCTTGTTCAACAATACACAAACGATTTTTCCTTATACGTCGTCGAAACGCATAAGGAAAAAGAAAACAACATCGTTGGTCAAATCAATTAAGGTTTCAATTTTGTCGTGTTTTCGCAATACGATGGTATCAGAATCATCATCTAGAAGAGGTGTAAGTAATAACACTATAAATTGGTTTGAAACAAGTTTTCCTTCGTGCTGATTCTTCACTTCAGAGCTGATCACGTGATCATGATTCCTCGCACGTGGCAACGGTTTCGAGCTGCTTCTTCTCAACAAGAGGGTGGTTCTTCTTCTTCTTCTTCTTCTTCTTCTTCACGGAATGTGATGTTCTCTGAAGAGGCTCGCCGTGCTGTTGCGGCGGATAGACTTCCTTTGGTACCTTTAACTGATATTGTCGGTGGAGTTAACGACAGCTTCTCCACTTTTTCCTGGTTTGATTTTCAGCAGATTGCTAAGATGGTTGATCAAATTCTTCCTTTTTCGCTCTTGTTGTTGATTGTTTTGATCCGCCGCCACATGGAATGTATGATCTTCTTTTGTTTCTCATCTTTCTTTTGTCCTTCAAATGTTCCCGTATATTGGATCGGATGGTGTTTTTGATGTGTAATGTAATGTAGTATAATCTTCAATCATATGGCTGAACCAAGTTCATTTTGCTGCTTGAGATATTGGGCATGTTTGGATTAACAGCTTATTTGTAGCTTATAGCAGAAGCGCTTATCATGATAAGCGTTTGTGTAAGCTCGCACAGGCTATTTCTATAGCAAATGATAAAATAAAGTTAAATTCATTTTATATATGCTATAAAAAAGCTTATGAAAAACTGTCATGACATGTTTTCATAAGTTCTCACAAAACATATGTCAGTAGATAAAGCTCAAATTAGCCAATCCAAACAGGCCCATCATGTTAATGCTCCGTGTTTCTGTAATGATCCTTACTTGATGCTGTCTAAGCTTTACTCCCACTTGGGTTGGCCTGATGGTATTGGCTTGGGACCTTGGAGTGTGCTCCTCTCAAGGTCTCAGGTTTGATTCTCTCGGATGCCAATTTCAGCGGGCCAGTTTAGCTTCTTCCAAAAAAAAAAATGTCCAAGCTTTACTCAGTGAAGAAGACTGTATTGAATTTGTGCTATCTAATTTCTTGTGAGTATATTTGTTCTTCTTTGCAACGTCTTCATCCCTCCTTGATAAGGTAATAAAAACAACATGGTTTGATGTTTAACTGTTATTTGTATTGAATTAAATGCGTAGTTGATTCTATGGTCTAAGGAACTGCTTCTCACATATAGTTAGTTTCAGTTTCCTCTAAATTTCTACTTCGGCTGTTTCCACCATTTTTGTTCCGAACATAAAATGTTAGTACTTAGCAGTTAGTGTGTTATGTTAATAGGGGAGTTGAGTCAATGACCTCTTTATCACTCAAACCCTATGTTATACCTTCGAATCCAATCCATCGATTTAACTGTATGATATTTGTATATGAAAACTTGCAGATTTCTTTGTCACAATTGGTGTATCAGCTGTAATGTTCAGGTCAAATGAGATTGTCAAGAAACATACTGCGCTGAAGGTACTATGCCCATAATTATGCAAGTCCTTTAGAATTTTCATTTCGAAATGAAGCATCTACTTGTGAATTCCCGTCCTCCTCACAAAAAGATGACAAAAAAAATTAGAGAGGCTCAATTCGATTTCTGTTTTGCAGGGAGATCAGAAAGTCTCCGCTCTTCTTGCTCTCTCTTTTATGTTCATGCTGTACGTGATGTGCATTTACCAGTGTTATGGAAATGATGATGTTTTATTCCCTCTGGCCATGTTTCCGCCAAAAGCAACACCGTCTTTTGGGCAAGCGATATTCATCATTTTGGTTAATGGTATGGATTCATTCTATATATGCAGTTATATTGTTATCAGTTGTTTGCACACCAGACAATTTATTTGCTTTATCAGGCTTAGTGACATAAAATGTAAGTAAATAGTTTGTGATTGAAATAGAAAGTAATCTGCTTATAAAGTAATCTGGCGTGCAAATAATTATGCTTTATTAGAGTACGGGGTTCTTTTAAATTTCAGCACAATAGTAGGGTTATTTGCTCAATTAATGATAATGAAAGATAAGCTTTCCTTTTTGTTTTTATTTCATAACTTCTCTATTTTGAAATATTTTTATTATTTAAAGACTAAAGTATATCATGGATGTGGAAGGAGTACAGTAAAACGAGTCTTTTGTATTTAATCAGTGGGATATGACCAAATTTGAATAACTTTGTTTAGGGTAAAGTTAACAGTTCTTTGCCAATGCGGGTTTGCTTACTTGGTCAACCTTCTTCTCCTGACAATTGCATCACTTGAGTCCATTATTGGTTGGTTATCTAACCGCACTTCTCATTTTAATTGATATTATCACATAAATTGTGGAATATATCAATTGGTTTGCTATTGTGTGCGCTGTTGATGGATTCGATGTTTCTTTTAGAATTTTCAGGGTTCATGTTACTCTTGTATGCCGTGCAGGAAACAATGACGGAATCCAAATAAACTTATTACAATATTAAACGTGTTTTAAGTTTTGATCCAAGATTTGCGGGTCTTGCATTGTGTGCCAATTTGAAGTATTTTTCATGCTGTGTATAAGAAATTAACGTAATAACATTTACCAAATTTGCCTGTTTGCATAATATTTAAGTAGTTTTGTTTCACTATAAATTGTTGTTTCAGAATAATGCTGTGAATCACTTAGCTGCTGCAATGTTTTAGGTACTTTTCGACACCAACAATGAGTTGTATCTTTTTACATATCTATTGTTTTACAAGTATCTTCCCATCCCCGGTGTCCTGGTGTATTATTTATGTGTGTTGTCTATTCTTGATATTGGTGTTTCTATGGCATACAATTATTCTAATTCTTTTGTGGTGAGAAACAATTACTGGTTAGTATCCATGGTCACAATATTCATTGGCTTTCAGATACAATGGTGCGGCAAGTGGCAATGGCTTTCAAGTGTTTGTTGCTGATTTACTGCAAAAATGGCAGAGGCCATAACTTCCGTCGACAGGTTAGGAGTAGTTTCCTTGCTTTTCACAACAAGCCTGTAGTTTTCAAGTATAGTTTTCTGTTGCACTGATCTGAAAATGTTTTAAATTGTTTCAAGGGTCAAATCTTAACTCTGGTTGAGTACACACTGCTACTATATCGTGCTTTCTTGCCAGCACCAGTTTGGTACCGATTTTTCTTTTACATGGACTTTGGAAGTCTCTTCTCATCAATAATCACAGGATTGTATCTAACATTCAAGTTAACATCTGCAGTTGAGAAGGTAAGCTTTCATTCTTTAAAATTGGCTTTCTTATGCTGTATATAAAGATGTTTGTGCACGACCCTTAATTATTCCATTTTCTTTACCCATCTATATGTTTATTAGGTGACATGCTTACTTTTTGCCTTAAAAGCATTATCAGAAGACGAAATTCTTTATGGTGTTTATGCTACACCAGAACAGGTAAATATTCTGAAAAATGATCTGATTAAATCTGGATCTGAATAATTGCAATCTTAATTACGTCTCTACTTTCTTTGTTTCAATAGCATTTTTTCGCTTTGACACTGTAGCTTTCTCAATGCATACACAACCTATAAAAGTTATTGAAAATTGGATGTGCAAATTTTAGAGGTTTAAGATAAGGGACCTGTGTCCCTCCTTCAAATATTCATTTATGCAATCAAATAAAGGAATTATATACTTAAATGGAGTTAACTTTACCTCTTAGCCCACAACATACTTTGTTAATCTGAAATTTGAAGTCGATAAATTAATGCAACAATCTTCAGTTATAGTAAAAAGATGTGGAATATGTTTGCATTCTCTCCATAATGCATTGTGTCATCATGACACTCAATTTGTTTAGTTGTATGCTTGGTAGTTGTGTAATATAATAGAACAGCATTTTTATGGATGGTGTGGGGAATGGGAAGGGATCCTTAAAAAAAAGAATATGATACTATATTCATCTGCCTCATCTTTTTTTCTGAAAGCTTTTCAAAGTTTTAAATGCTTATCAAGGGACAAGGAAACGTAAGGTTTTTGTATACTTTTTTTGTGAATGCTACTTATTTGGTTACGGTTTTGTTTCCAATCTTCATAGTTGTTACTTGTTGGTTTGATGAATTAATTTATTTCTATACATGCATTTTGTATGTTGCCCTTGTTTGTATATGTAGATTAAGTTTTTTGTGATCTTTCGAGATTCCTTAGTCCTGACCCTTGCTTCAAATTTAGAGCAATTTCTGCCGAGTCAGCTTATAGAGGTTTTAGAAGTAAGGAGGGAAGATCTTTGTGGCATGCCTTGTTTACATTTAATTGTGTCAAATTAAGGAGAAAAGCTAAAAATTCAAGCCCTTACAAAACCGGCTTGTAAGGTGATGAGACTACCCACCACTTATAAACATTTGCAGGTCATATCTCACCCAATGTGGGACACTTAACACACTCACTGACAACTAGGATTGGGCATCTGGTGTGTGACCCGAGTGGCTCGATAGCGATGATCTGATAGGATGTGGCCCAACAGATCTTGGATAGGCTGTGATGCCATCTTAGAATTTGGGATGGGCCTAACCCATTCTTACAAAATCGACTTGTAAGATGATGACTACCCACCACTTATAAACACATTTTTAGATCATATCTCATCCAATGTGAAACTCTTCACATTTTTTATCAGTCATGTGTTAGTGTTTGTAAACAGTGGTTACATTAGTTTTTAAGGTTTGAACGACTTCCTAATTGGAACTCTTTCAACCTCCCTCAACTAACCATTCAAGCATCCTACTTGGGACAGTTCTTGCTTTTACATTGCTTTGTTGGATTGTGGTTTTCTTTTATTTTCTCAAGTGCTTGGATAATGTATACTTTCATAAGGATTCTTAATATGATTATGTGGAAGAGCTGGAGGTCTTTGAAACATCGACATGGCTTTATTCTGTATTTTTTGTTTGCTATTGACCTCCCTTTTGTTATTTAATGCTGCTATTCTTTATATACTAATATTTATATAATGAAAGACTTTTTTCACTAGTCTTTTTACCGGCGGTTGTAAGTTGAGTATCTAAATGCAGGTAAGTGCTGCTGGTGATCTGTGCACTATATGCCAAGAGAAGATGCATGTTCCTATCCTGGTTCGCTGTGGACACATGTTCTGCGAGGAGTGTGTATCCGAATGGTTAGTTCATAGTTTTATTACATGTTTAGACATTTTAAATTGAAAACTTGCTGCTTATATAAGACAAATAAACTATAGGTTTATAAAAGTAACAGATAACTATTTGGGTTGGACGCCTTCCGTCTAGGGCATATCCCCTAAATTGCCTCAATTAATTATCAGAATGGCTGTCCACATAATTATTTTAGATTTACATCTCCGTCACACTTAAAATTTGGCATATATTTGCTAGATATTGCAGTGGTCTATTAATAAATTCAGAAGATGAAAATGGTTTGCATAAATAACTTGTGATTATTATTTACTAATTAAAGTTGAAACCCTTGCTTGTTATGCATCCTCAGACTATTTATTAGACTTGGATCCCGCCTCTTGATAGTTTCCTGTATGCTTTTCATTATTATCTAAGTGTTGCATTGTTAAGTTTGGCTAATAATTGCATGGAGCATGAGAATAGGATACTAGGGAAGGAGGTATGCATGGCCCCTATCTGCATTAAAATGGTTATGGAAGAAAATGTATCATTAATGGAAATGGATTTTTAATAAATTTTTAATAAGTAGCACCCACTGCTTTGCACCTAATGACCAGAAGTTGTGATTTCCCCAGACTTTAGAACTTTGAGTCTATGGCAAGGTTTTGATTTCATTAACCTTCCGTTATATTATAGAATAATATTCAGATTGTTCAAAATAATCTTTTCATAACATGTCTTTACCAATTCGTTTTTCCAGGTTTGAGAGAGAATGTACTTGCCCGATGTGCAGGACATTGGTAGTACCTGCTCATCTGCGGACCTTCGGAGATGGATCAACAAGCATGTTTTATCAGTTCTGTTGAGATCGCATTATTGCGCTAAAAATTAAAATTTTCCTACCAAATGTTCAGTAATAATGGATGGATTCTATGAATTTGAGATTGAAGGAAATAAAAAATAAAAATAAATTTATGGCAATTCAATCAAAGTTTTCATTAGTTTTTTTCTACCCTTTCTTTTCTTTCTTTTTCATTAAAATGCAAGGAGGACTGATATACATTATAGACATGAGAAATGATATTTGTACAACCATTTTGCAACAACTTTCTCTCTCATACTCACATTATGTTTTTATTCTCTCTCTTCCATTTTCTCTCTATATTATTTTTAACCAATAGAAATAGATAAAATGGAAGTTGTCGTGGAAGTTGTGACCAATGGTTGTTCAAAATATTCATTCACTCCTCACCTCATGATGATAATGACATATTGTCATCTACAATCATTATGCTTTGAGATGCGATCCATGATAACAATTGTGATAAACATTAAGGCTTTTAAAGTGTATATTTGGGATTTATATCTAAAAAGTGGGTTTTATGGTGGACCACTTTCATTGTCAATTCAGTAATCATTCAAAATACCAAAAAAGGCTGACGTATTTCGTGAGGTGGTGAATTGATTTAGGGGTTTCTTTCTTGCTACCTGTACTGGTCCGAACACAATGGGTGGGATCTAACCCTGTCAAATAAAAATGGGACAAAAATATCAGATAAGACAAGGACACAACTCAAACAGGAACCGGATTCTGGTTATTCGTTTCGTTCCAATTTAACTTGAGAACAAAGGCAATTTACTTTGACTCTTTGTGCAACGTTCTATTGGTTTCATACTAATATGTGAATACTTTGACTCTTTTTAATGTAATTTTGATTAGGGTCACAGAGTTACATCTCTTATTGCTAATTTTCTCTATTTGATCATTTTGTGGAACCGGATATTATTCTATTTAACTTCTATTTCCTTAGAAATCTTATAGTACTAGATTCTGGAGTTTGCTAACTTTTTCTAGCCATATGGAACATTTAACCACCGGAATTAATATTAATCTTGTCATATAAATTATTTGTGATTTCCGGAATTATGCTACTGTTATATAGTTAGTGAAAGTTTGCAATTCTTGGAATTATGCTGTTGACACGTGATTAAAAAAAATTGACGGTTAATTCTTTTTTTTATTTTAAAAATGTTTATGTATTGATGACTTGTCTTATGACCAACCTCGTCATTACTTGATATTGTTCCCATCTTAATTGGCATGTACCTCATCAAGTTTGATTGGGTTTAGGATTGAGTTCATGTCTAAAAATAAGCTTAACTCGGCTTAAGATTGGGTTTAGTCAGATGCAACCCGACTTAACCTATCCTTTATATACCCTAACTAAAGTAACGTCGGGTCGACAAAAACAGAGAGACAAATATGAGAGTTGAGTATTAAGGTACTCGTATTTTTGTATACATGTGATTTTAAAATTGATATTAATTAGGACATTGTCTTACTCATTAGAACAAGAAGAACCATGAAATTCTACTTTCAACGGGAATTAAGTTGTTGTTGGAACTTATGATGATTTTAACTGTTGATATTTATTAGACCACCGATCAAAGTGGTCCACCCTAAGTGTTGATATTTATGATGATAGCATCATAGCATGGATTAATCCAAGCATTTTTAATGAAGTATTTGAAGCTCTCAATTAATAATAAATTAATGACACCTATAGTTTATTGGGGGACATATCTTCTATTCGTGTTTGGGGTCATAAGTGGATTAGAGGTAATTCTTCTAACTTTCTGCAGGGTCAGCATAAGCATATATATGACTATCCATACTAAGGTACCAGCAACCATGATTATGCAAAATCAGTACTCAAACTCAAACATTATCTTGGAATTAAAATGTAAACCAAATCAGCAGAAGATTAAACTTTTGTAAATCCATATCTTATGTGGTCCATTAGTGGTCTGACTGCTGCTCCCCACTGTGTCATTGTGGGAGATCACATTATTCATTGCCTATCCTTCCTTTCCCTCATTTCATCAATGAAACTTTTGACCCCCTGGCCCTGCCCACCTAAAGTGCCACATTCATCTTTGCATGTATGACTTTACTCATCACCTTTTTTTGGTGGGAGCTCTTCCTCCTTCCCCTCTCTCTCTGATATGTCCATTTATTTCCTTCAGATTAGCATGTAGTACTCCCTCCCTGCTTCCCTATTACTATATGTACCTTTTATTATCACTGTTTAGTATCACTGCAATCAGTGCTAATATAGCTCCTATATCTAACTATTAGTTTTCTGACTACACAAAAAGATGGACATGCCACTAATAATTAAGGTTTCTGATAAAATAGGAAAACAAATTGAGGTATATTATTATGTACCTTTTATTTAATTGTTTGTTTAGTTACTTTCTAAGAGGGAAAAAGAAAAATTAGAGATTGAACTCAGTCTAGTTTTTGACACAACCATGGAAGTTTGTGTTGGATTTTGACGACAACCATAAACACTTTAACCTTCTATTCAAGTGTAAATAATGGTTTATTGTATTACGTTGAAATGGATATAGTGAAAGTTCTTGATTTGGACTAAACTTCTGAGTCCAATCAAGCTCAATGCCATCGGCCCAAAAAAATTGAATCTGATACCTGAGCATATTCCAATGTTCCAAACCAACACCTCTATATATCAACCCAAGTAGGTTGTCAAGAAACATTTCTCTATTTTAAGATGTGTGGCTAAATTTTTCAACAGTTTGTATAAAACCTGACAGTGTAATTAATTTTTGGATTTTGATAAAAAAATATACTACATAGATAGATAGTACAAATTGCTCAAAAAAAAGAAAAGATAGATAGTACAATAAATGCAATTATGGTAAAATTAGAACTAAAGAGTAAATAAAAATAAAAATAAAAAGGCAATCATTAAATAAGCAATAATAACTAGTAGAATACTTTCCTTTTGTTCTTCGGAAAAACATCCTTAATTTTTGCTGGTTGGTTCTGAGCACAACCTTACTGTTGTGGTAGTTACTCCCTGTGTCGGTTAGGTAGAGTGGAATGTTGCCAAAGAAATAGTTCTAGTCCTCAACCAACCAGTTGTGTAAGTAAACATCAGATCCCAAATGGGAATGAAATTGAAGTTGCTTGGAAAATGGACTGCAATGCAAGCCTGTCATGGAGCACAATGCACGTGCACTGACCATGACAGTGTAATGTAATGTAAGGTAGTACTCTGACAAACATCACTGGTTATTTATGCAGTTTTTATGAAAGGAATGAAAAGGACAACTGCATATATTTATGGATGGTCTCCATGAAATGTATAATAGTGAACAGCTAAGGAAGCACAATGTAGAGCAGCTTGGATCCTATAGTATGCACTGCAGAATCCAAACACTATCTCCCTTTAAATGATTTGTTAGAATTAAGGAAAGTTGATATCTAGTATTTAGGTTGCTCTTATATTATGTGTACTTGCTAACTTGAAAAATACCAGCTAGTGTCACCTTGAATAAACAGGTAGCATTAAACTTATTTGCATTTGTTAAAAATCTCACATTTATATTTAAGATAATGCTAACAGGTGCTTTAGGGTATTGATTAAGCAGTCAAAATAGGTAAAAAAATTTATAAAAAAATAGTGTAATTATTATTTGGGTCATGCTAACTTGTGCCCTAAGGGGCACATGTTAAGGTTTCCAAAAAAAAAAATAATTTATTGAGCAAAATTAAATTTAATCTTTTGAGAAATAAATTGATGGAATTTCCGATGAAATTTTTTTATTTTTGATATCATAACATGGGATTGGGATTCTCTCCTGTGAAAACTACACAGGAGGAGGTCCAGTTTCAATCATGACCATTCAATTGGTCTTTTATACTTTTTAATGAACATTGGTCAACTAAATCAATGGCTTGAATTCCACTGGACCCTCCTAGAGAGGATCCGTGCCCCATAACATGTGCCCTAAGAGCATCCGCATTCATGTCGTTCATGTGGATGGTATAAATGGGTCCTATATAATATATTATATTACTTCACACTTTTCAATTACTACATTCGATTCTAAATATAAGCAAAATTTACTTTTTAGATTCATTTATTTAATGATGAATGTAGTTCATAATATGGACCACATTCATCATTAAATGAATGAACCTAAAAAGTCAATTTTGCTTATATTTAAAAACGGAGGGAGTATTTAAATCACTCAAGTACATTTTTTAAATATCCATGCTACTCTTTTACAACTCTAAAATGGATCCTACTAGTCTTACAATATAGTCAAAAGTAGTAATAAAAACACACACCTATTATTAAAAAGGGTCTTGTTAACGAGTGCCTTCGGGGTACTCTTTAAGCATTCCTAATTAAGAAATTATTCTTTAAAAAAAAGTAAAACTTCAATTTCCAATGCAATAAATGCACAAACTTTCATAAAATCTTACTATTTTAGGTGCTTAAAGAGTGCCCGGGGGCACTCGTTAACATTTTCCTATTAAAAAATAAAAGTGAGCAAAAGTAAGGAATGGAAGGTAGAGACGGGGTAGTAATGCAGAGCCACTATGGAAAAGTAAAACAATCTTATAGTATGCCAATTATCCATACTACACCGACAAGGTTGCATTTGGTTATGTTATAATTATGCTTTAATGATACAAGTTAACATTTACTTTATTATATTATCAAAAGTAAAAACTTATGTTTTTAATGCAAGATTGTTATTTATGAATTTATTAACCAAAGTTTTTGAGACACTCGTTAACAAGACTCTGGTATATAAGCAGATAATCATGTTATGATGTGAAACTTAACTTTTAAGGACTTAACATTACAAGGAGTGCAGTAGTTTTTGGATTCAAGAAAGTGTTAAAGCAACATTTTTTAACAAGGGTGTTAAAGCAACATTAACGTGAGTGTGAGTGAAATTTATTTATCCCCTCATTATATTGTGCACTTTCCCGCCTTCTTTTTAGTAATATGCACTTCCCGTTTTTGACTTTCAAGTAGGGACACTGACCCATCATGTCTATGACTTTTGCAGCTATTTTGAAAAGAAAATAAAAGTAGCATAAATAAAATTAGGGTCTTGTTAACCGGTGTCTTCAGAACAATGGTTAAGGAAACCAAAAATAGTATATTTATATTGAATTCAACAATGTTTTGATTTTTAAAAAGTTAAATTCTTCACTTTTCACCATTTCTCAATGCAATATTTTTATTTTTATCATCTTAATCATTGCCCTAAGGACACTATTTAGCATTACTCATGAAATTATTAATGATGATAATGTATCTCCTTTCCATTGTTGGCCATTAATTCGTTACTCCATCATGTCCTTTTTGGTCTTTATATACAGTATTGATTTCTTTATAACACACGTTTTATTTCATCTGTTGAGCTAGCACAGCACTGATATCCATAAAAAAACATACCAGCTTAGGTTTTCTGGCAGCATCTGTCTCTGAGCTTTGTGTTCTTAATTCGTCGTAGCTAGCTAGTTACGCAGGTTCAAGTTTATTTTCTATTCTGTGTGTCATCCAAAATATACCGTCCGGTTATTGTTATAAGCAAAAATTAGCTTTTTGGATTTATTCAATAAATGATATATACCACATACATTATTTATTGAATGAATCTAAAAAATGAATTTTTGTTTATAACAATGACAGGAGGGAGTATAGTCTTTAGTAAATAAATATATAACCATAATAACTTTTTTGTTATTTTTCAAAATATTTTGGTATGATCACCATGACAATTCTATGTTTGGTATGGTTATGTGTTTTTCAAAGTTAGTGTTATTTTTCCTTCATTCCTAAAAAAAACAAGTTAGTGTTTTCTTTACTTGATGTTTCATGCCTGCTATTTTTCTTTCTATATAGATACTGGATTTATATGGTACATAGTCTACTAATATGTTGAAACTAATATACCTTCGTGTCATCATCCTGCAGTTCAGGTCTTCTCATTTTTCTGGTGTCTTAAAATTTATTTGAAAATATTGGTCTTGCTAGTTGCTACTTTGAGCCTACCAAACAATACTATTGAAAACTGTATATTTAATGTGACCTCCCAAAAATGCTGTAGAGCAAGCTAGCTTTACAATTAATTAAAATATAAAAGGGTTGTATACTTTTGAACACTATATTGCCATCTGATTTTCTTTCATTCACATTGATGTATATGACAAACCAAGTTCCATATTGTTGTGTGCAATTTCCTTCTGATCAATAGACTCATAATGGACCTTGGTTTAATTATTATCATATGTCTGCCAGAAATTAAATAATAATACCGATCAAATACAACAGCACTTCCCCTCATCAATAATGTAATGCAGCAGAGCAGATTGTTCAAGTGTGAGATTGGGAGAGAAAGAGAGTGAAGGGGCTTCCTTCAGCCCATGCATATATATATATATGTATATATATGGGATATATATGAGTACTCATTCATTCATCAGTTAATACTATATATGAATGAAGTGGCAGATATATGTTTTGCATTGATCCCTCTATATATGTGCTTGGACTGAAGGGGAGCTCCTTCTTTCTCTGTTGTCTCCATTACTATGTATATATGTCTCAATCAACTCATATAAATTCATCATATATCCCTCAGGTTCTTTTGTAAGTATGTATTATTTAACTATATCTTCACTAAGATTGGTGCCTTTTGCAAACTAAGAAAATGATGCTCTATTAATAATTTGATTTTCTTCTTTTGTCTAAACAAGGTATCCTTCACGCACCGGTTCCTTGATCAAGGCGGTACCTCACAAAACTCTCAATCAAATGTTTTGTAAATATTGCATTTATATTGTTTGATTCAAACTCAATACCTCTGATGAAGTTAGAAGAGATCCAAAAAATCTCATTCAAGCGTTCTTTGATCCATTAATTTGCATATTATCGTCTTTACATTTTTTTCCCTACAAAATCATTAATTAAGAATCTATACATAAAAAATAATTAATCAAAATAAGACTATTTAATAACACTGTGACCACACTGCAAATAAGATTTGAATAGTTTCAACTTAAAAAAGCTTATGTTAAACCATTATTTTAGAAATGATATTAATATCATTTTTTAACAACTTTTGTGACAACTTTCTCTTTCATACCCGCATTATATTTTTATTTTTTCTCTCTATTTGCTTTGATTTTTGTGTCAATACCTTATTTTCTTTGTAAATTTGAAATAGTTATTCAAATAACACAACTCTTATTTTATATAAACTACATAATTATTTAAAAAAATAACTAACTTGGAAAGGAAAGGGCGGGTTGGATGATTTTACAAAAATTACTTCATCCATTCCTTTTTAGTTTATTTTATTATTTTTTACACATAAGAAGACAATCAATAAATTTTGTTACTTTTAATAGAACTACTTTTTTTTTTCTTTAATAACCTTAATAATTTACCATTCTATCAGCTTTCTCTTTACCGTAAATAATTAAAGATAATATTGACAAAAACAAATCATTAATGTTTAATTGAGTTTTGAAAATGACAAGCTAATATGAACATGTTTATCCTGCAAATGAAACAATTAAAAAGGAACAAAACAAGTATGTTGCAGGAGCATCATGAAAAAGTCAGAGAGGTATTAAGAAGAAAAAAAATTGTTGTTAAAGTTAAACGGCGTAATTTTGTGACCTTTGATTATTTTTTTATTTTTTTTAAGTGGCCTTTGAATGTTTAGCCTAGAATTTTATGAAAATGGGCTCCTAGTTAAAAGGAGCATCAACAGGTATGCATTTATTCCCTTAAAAAAAAATGTATTTATTTTTTTTTATTTTTTATGGTGACCGGGGTTTGAATCCAAACATTATATATTTTATGCATTGTTTTTACCAACTGAGATAAACTTACGAGGACTTATTATTTTTCATCTAAGATTATTATAGACATTTTAAATTTACTATATATATTTATGTTTCATACGATATATTAATTTAAGTTTACAAAATAATTTATTTGGATTTGATGTTATTTTTGTTTTGTACTTAATCTTTCGGTTTTTTTAACAGAATTTGACTTTGATATAATAAAGTTTGAACCAAAGGTAAATAATGTCCGAACAATGATTGTTTTAGGCACGATTTAAACTTGAGTTCTCACAATTGACTCATCATTAACCGAAGTCGACTAATCATTTTAGTCATATTTCATTAACATCAAAATATACTTTATCTTAGAAAATTTTCTTTGAAAACCGAATGGTTTAAACAAACAAAAAATATGTAAGGTCCGGTGTTCAAACCCCGGCCACTACAAAAAAAAAAGAAAAAGATCCATCCTCCAAAATGTTAATTGAGAGGACCATTTCTATGATACATTTGAAAATTCAAATGTTTCCGTTCACCCGGCCTTTAAATTAATAGCTGAATGCGTTGTTTTTTTTTTAAAATAATTATTTTCTATCATTAGTTAATATCTTTAGTATTATTTAATTTGTGAGTGTACCGTACAAAACTACCAATTGTATATTGGTCATACACAAGCTAACAAATTAAATCAAATAAAGATAATCTTAATTTCTTTCCATGAGATACCAAACCTATAAATTACACCACATGACAAAATGTGTCAATTCTCAATGCACAACTTATTCCTAATCAAGATAGTGCACTTGACCATGATTTTCTAGCAACCTAACAATCAAAAAACCAAGCTTGGATATTTAATTTAAGAGTTTTTAACTTGGGCAAGATTGCACACGATAAAGGATGATTAATGGATGTTTTATGAGTTTCTCCAAATCTTATTAATTAATCAATTAATTTTTCTTTTCTTTAAAACTCTCTCTCTCCCCTCCATTCTGTTTCGTTCTCCCTCTGCTTACTCTCTCCGGTTAGTAAATTAATTTCACTTCAGTTTCTTATGCTGCAAAATTTTCCTCCTCCGTGTTTATTCTTTTGGTCATTCATTTTGTTTATTGGGCTGAATTTATTTGTTGGGGGTTTTCGTTTACCACACAGAATAGCTACCAACACTGAAACAAAGTTTCAAATCAAATATGATCTTCAAGAAATGTATTTTGCCACTTTAATTTACTAAACTCTAAATACAAACTTTCACATTATAATTCTTCTTTTCTTTTGAATTGGCTAATGTATATTACTTACATTCCAAAACTGGGCTCAATTAACTAAACTTTCATAAAAGATTAAGATCCCTCAAACTGCACTAACCAATGTAATATTATATGAGTACAACATATGTGTCGAGAACAAAAAAACAACAACTAACTATATGAGTACAAATGATAGGTTCTTTTTCACTTGCCATATCCTTGATAAACTTTTGCAAATTTGAAGGAGAAAGTGACGTTAATAGGGGTTTTCAAATTTGAAGGAGAAAGAGAGTAAGGAGAGGGAGAACGAAACAAAACGGAGGAGGCATGAGAGAGAGACAGTTTTTAAGAAAAAGAAAATTAATTAATTAATTAATAAGATTTAGAGAAGAGGAATGCTAACAATACTCACTTTTAAACCACTCTCTCTAATACTCACTCCTTTATTGGATGGAATTCATGTATCTTCCACCATTTTTTGTGGGTTCTGTTTTCAAAGTGTAGACTCACAATGATTTAAACCAATAAGAGAGTGTTGGTAACAAAACTCTTTGGAGAAACCCATAAAATGGTGCATTAATCACCCTTAAACCGTTAATTAAAAGTACGTTTTTCCACACATAGAGGCGATGTTAAAGTTTGCTTGCACTCCTTTACGGATTAAACTAATTTTAGTTGGAAGACAATCATTTAGAAAATCATCCACAACTTCAAGATTTGATATCAATTCATGAGTTTCTTTAACTGAAAACAACAGATAATTATTATTAAGCTCTCAAATCCATACATCGTCCTCGTTATTTTTCTCATGATTGAAAAATGTGTTGAATATCCGTTTATGATAGTGTTTTGAATACAATTACATCAAATGGTTCGGGAAAAAAATTATTTCATTAAATAGAAGTAATTTGACAAAACAAAAATTAAAAAAGAAAACGTCAAAACAAGTTGGCTTTAGGTTCTCTCTTTCATCTTCTTTCTTGTGAGAGTGATTTTGGATCAATTTTTTTACTCTAAATCATCCCTCATCATCTTTTTCTCTTTATTTTAATCTAAATAGATTATTTTCACATAGACATATGTTTTTTCTTCGTGATTTCGTCACTCATCTGAGTACTAGTAAAGTATGACAAAAAATTGTTCAACACATGAATCAATTCAAGTTTTTCTGAACAATTTATTAGTGGAACTCATTAACCATTTGAATTCAATTGTTTGATTACTCTATCAATTTAAATAAATGAATATGGTTGTATATTTTTATATAAAAAACAATAATATTATTAATCAAATATTATAAAAAAATTGACCGTAGTTATCCAAAAAATAATAAAATTAGTCGACCGTTCAGAAGATGAGTACTTCCTTACCAGCGTATGGTTGTGGCGTTGCACAGTTTCATTACATTACATAACAGAATCGGAGGGAACAAAACGCGCGTTGAAATGGAAGCACTTTTGTGCAGAAAATTGGGTGACCCTACGGTGAGCGTTGAAGACGAAAACAGCCCAATAATCATATCAAAGAATCACCCAATCCCTCAATTGGATTCTCCTACATCGGTTAGAGTTAGGATCAAAGCCACAAGCTTGAATTTCGCTAATTACTTGCAGATTCTCGGCAAGTACCAGGAGAAACCCCCTTTGCCATTCATTCCTGGATCCGATTTTTCAGGCTTCGTTGATTCCGTTGGTTCCAATGTTACCAATTTCCGTGTTGGGGATCCTGTTTGTTCATTTGCTGCTCTTGGATCTTATGCTCAGTATGTAGTTGTTGATCAGACCCAATTGTGAGATTCCGATACTCCTCTTCGTGTTTGTTTAGTTTGTGTGTTTGGTTCTGTGGTTGCAAAATTTGATTTTGATTGATTTTAATTTGTAGAATTGATTTTTAGTTAAAAGTGATTTTATGTTAACATGATTTAGATTTAGATTTAGTTACATGATGTTTTGACACCAACATTTTGATGTCATTTGGATTTTGCATGTACTTTTGAAATGCTTGTAAATTGTAGAAGATAAAAAGCACGAGAGATAGAGATAAACATATACGGTGTCAGATACGATGGATGTGAGCTTAAAAATCACATTTGGAAGGAAACATTATTTAAGTTACAATTGATTCTAGTCGAGAACTCCCAAACATACAAAAATCAATCTCAAGTCTTTAGAATCACTTCTGGGAGCCAAAAGCAAATCCAAACGAGTATGTATTTAAAATTTTATTTTGTCAGGTCACATTTGTAAATTATTTGAATTTGAAGGTTTCGCGTGCCGGAGGGTTGTGATTTGGTTGCTGCTGGAGCACTGGCTGTGGCATTTGGCACTTCACATGTTGCGCTTGTTCATAGAGCTCAGTTGAAATCCGGTCAGGTATGATCTAGTGTTGTTTCACTTCTTGTTGTTTGGCAATGTATGTATTGTTCTGTTTGTTGGTGGGGTTAAGTGGGTTGTGCAATTGTTTGTAGGCATTGCTAGTCTTGGGTGCAGCAGGAGGTGTGGGTCTTGCAGCTGTGCAAATTGGAAAAGCATGTGGTGCTATTGTCATTGCTGTTGCTAGGTACTCTTCTGCTTTTGTATTGTGTGCATAATGCCATTATGCCTTTGAGCAGGGTACATTTTGGATTAGCTTCTAGCTCCCATGAGCTTCTTAGCCTATGTTTGCATTCATGTCACATTTAGCAACTGCTACGATTTGTAGCTTCTTAATTTTCACGGTGTAATCACATCGGAACGCAATAATACATATTCCACCACCAAACGTACGCTTAGCTAAAATGAATTTATTGATCTTTCTTTACACAAAAGTCTTTGTAAAGTTATAGTTGTTTTATTAATAGGTTAAATGAGTTTCTGAAAAAATTGAGATGAGTAAGTTAGTTTCAACTTAAATAACAAGAAACTTTTTTTTAAATACACACAGTTATGCACGATTCTTTTAACATTTCTTTTTTCAATGGGTGTTTTTTGAAAAGTTTATACAAACATGCTCTAGATTTCCACATTTTAATATCTAACTTGGCATCCCATGGAAAGTTGGAGTTGAGTATTTCTTGTTTCATAATATGGTTTTAGGGGAGCTGAAAAGGTGCAGCTCTTGAAATCAATGGGTGTTGATCATGTGGTGGACTTGGGTAATGAAAATGTGACTGAGAGTGTGAAAGAGTTCCTTAAGGTCAAAAGGCTTAAAGGGATTGATGTCCTGTATGACCCAGTAGGAGGCAAGCTCATGAAAGAATCTTTGCGACTTCTGAAATGGGGAGCAAACATTCTAATAATTGGGTTTGCAAGTGGAGAAATTCCTGTCATCCCTGCTAACATAGCTCTTGTTAAGGTACATCAGGAATAGGTTTTGGACTATGCTATTATCTTGTCTTGCTTGATCACTAAATAACTTCATACCTGATTGCTTGTTGCTTGATCTGATCATGCTTTATTCACATAGATTTTGAATTTAAAATCACATTCTATGATAATCAATTTGGAATTAATTGAGAAGGGATAGTGAGGGAGCACATATGACAATTTCTCATCAACATTGATTTAATCTCTTCTTTCTTCTTTTCAATGATTGATACTATACCATGACTGTTGCTGTTTGGTAAACAGCTAGATATCCCACTTCCGAAATAATGTCATCAGTTACATGCACCCGTAATAGGGCTAGCATACCCATACAATTGTGCATTTATTTTAATGTTGCTTCTTTTTGGTCATTGTTGATTTGCTGACCAGGGCGTTTAATATGCTACGAAACAAAAGTAAAGAAAAAGAAAAAATTATACGCCACTGTCAAGTGAAAATCAATGCTGAAAAATATACAGGGAAGTGATTAATGTAACAAAAAATGATATAAATGGGAAGAGAATTTTGAGCAGGAAATGCTATACTGATTGTAGACAGTTTATATAAGTAAATAGATATGTAGATATGTGCTAAACATGGTGGTTTTGAATTGTCAAAGAGAAGTTTAAAATAGATATGTACTAAACAATATATACAACATAAGTTTAAAAGCTGCCGCTTCACAGTTTGCTAGATTTTGGCTGCCCTAACTAACCTTGGAAAGACTAACAGCTTGCATGTATTATTGCAACATGTTGAACTGTGAATTAATTTGCTTTCCTTTCAGTTAGTGAAGCTGAAAATTCCTGCTTCAATACTACCATTACTTTATGTTATGTATCTAAAGCAGCATAAAACCAAAAGCCAAACCAAATGCCAGTGTTGCAGTCCTTTTCTATCTCATCACTAAACAACTGACCTATGGGTGTATTCCAAGGTTGTGATATATATCTACACACACATACATATTTGGTATATAATGAAAAAGGATGAAACCGAGAGCTGAGACTGGGGAATTTTAAGTTATCTGGCTGGATTTACAGAAAGTGTTCTCTAATCAATGACATAAGTTTAAGACTACATTAGACAATAAAGGAAAGAAGACCACGGTATCTAAGAAACATATTGAATACCTAGGTTGGTAGGATTCTCTCATCTTGATTCAGTATTTGTTTGACAATACAAATAATCAACCCTGAAAAGCAATGTAAAAGCCCTTATAAATAAAAGAAAAGGCTGTTGCCTCATACATATGACTAAATCCTTGATTCGAACCTAATTTAAACTACATACATAAACAGCATTGTGATTAAATCGCTACAATACTCTAATGGCTGAAAATATTAATATTAGCCCAACTAAACTAGTGAGATCTTTGGATCTGCAAACTGTTGTTGGCTGCTTTTTTTCCCTTGCCAACATTGCATATTTATGTTAAGAGAAATGCTAGGAACACTCTCTCTAACACTCACTCTCTTGTTGAGTGAAACCCATACCACTTTATGTGGGATCCATTTTCTAAGTGTGATACCCACATGGATTTCATCCAATAAGAGAATGAGTGTTAGAGAGAGTGTCCATAGCACTCCTCTTACGTTAATTCTGCTATGGCCGGAAGTAATCATTGCTTATTGTTCCTTTCTGTTTGTTAAAATCTCTGTGGCAGAATTGGACGGTACATGGTCTTTATTGGGGTAGTTACAAAATACACCGCCCAGCTGTTCTTGAAGATTCTCTCAAGGAGCTACTGTCTTGGTTGGCAAAAGGCTTGATTTCCGTTCACATTTCTCATTCTTACGGCCTGTCAGAGGTCAGTAAATCCCTTGTCTTTTCCGTTCTAATAATTTGTGTATTTCTTTCTCTTTTCTATAATTCAACGTACATTCAAGATTTGAACTATTTGTTAAAAGAGATTTCACTACTGGTGTAACTCTTTAAAGGAAATTATTGCTTCAGATAGTTCACTTTTTACTATATCTTTTTTTTTTTGGGATAAATCAGCATGTTTACTGACCTTGTTCAGGTTTAGTGCTGCACTGAAGTAATAGGAGTGTCATAATATTTAGTTCAATGTTCATTTTCTTGGGGTTCTATTTGACCAGGTTAAAATAAGTGAGTAGTTTGGGTGGGAAAGTAGGAAAGATTAAAACATATTCTTGCAATTTAGACTTGAAGATGACAAATCATTTATCTAAATACGTGATATGCTAGTTGTAACTTGTGGCATCAATGACCAACGGGCATTAGTAAATACGATTAACTTTATATATCCTTCTATTCTCATTAGTTTTTGAAATTTTGGTGGATATTTTATGGATTTTGTTGGTTTTATTTATTTTATTCCCTATTTTTTTAGTTTAAATTTGATATACTGTATAATTGGCTCATTATAACAGTTGGAATTATCATCTATACATATATCTTTTTGAGAGTTGAAACTAGTAGTCAGAAATTTGTATCATTTGCCTATTTGTTTGTATGCTCCATTGATTTTCAATGAGGACTAGTACTATATGATGATGTAAACAATTTCTTATTGTTGCAGGCCAACCTCGCCTTCACTGCCATCAGAGATAGGAAGGCTATAGGGAAGGTGATGATTGTATTCGATGAGAAAATTACAAGATCTAAGCTGTGATGAGCTTTGCCAAAACTATGCTTGACTAATATCTTCTGGGCACTCAAACATCATAGGTTCATATTAGAGACCAAGGAGATGCTAGTATACAAAAGGAAACCAAATAAATAACTGCCAAACTGTTGTAGAATAGATGCTATTTATTAATAATAATGGTAATATGATTCACGCGAATTGCAATTTGGTCACCACAGTGCTGCACATCTCTCTTGCTCTTTTTTTATATGTTAAAAGTTATTATAATTTTTTTGGTGGGATACATGCAGCAATAGTTTCTCTGAGTTGTGGTGTTTTGTGCATTCGGCTTTCCTAAAAATAAGCGTTATGGTCACTTCTCCGGCAAGGAACTAGTAAATAATATCCCCAAATCCACATTTGTAATATCCAGTTTATCGGTAGTGTGACTTTATAGCCAGTTACCGCAAATAACTCCATCTATTCCTATAATTTTGAGCCTATATTCTGGGGTTGGGTTTTATAGGGTTTTACATCTGGAGTTGAGTTTTATACGGTTTTACAGGAGAGAATTTTGGAGGACTGAGTTTATATTTCAATATATATTTGATTTTTTTTTTTTAAGAATATTATCATAAATGATCATATAACATGTCAACTACACTTAATTCATTCTAACATGTATTTAATAGTGTTTTCTGTCAAAAAAATGTATTTAATAGTGTCATGAATTATAAAAAAAAAAAGTAAGTTCTCTTTTCTCTTCCCTTTCAAAACCCTTCATCCTTGTAACAAAAAACGGAAAGAAAAAAACCTTCATCCAAACATATCTAAGAAAAAACCCTCTATATTTCTGGGTCATGCACAATATTTGATATTTGGAAGAGTTTGTTTACTTCCTTTAAAGAAAAAAAATATTGTCATGTTGTGTTGAGAATAGGAGCGTATGTATGCTCTAGATGTAATCAAGAGACGATGATTAGATAACATATGCTGAAGTATAGCTTCTAAAAAAAAAAAACATATGTGAAGGGTATATTTCTTATAATGGAATTTTGCTATAAGTCATCATCTTTAAAGGATTTCAAAGAAACAAATAAACAAAACTGTTTTTGTCACGACGTTTTTTTAATGCTAAACTTGAAATATTAAAATGTATGCAGAAGGGAAACTTATTTGATGTTAGTAAAATACCCCCCTTCTCATTCTATCTAGTACAGATTGTAGCTATATTCTTCTACAACTCATTGAGCTCCTGCATATCTCAGAAATTTTAATTGAAACATTGACAAATCAGTAGGTCAATCAAAATCTCAATCAAGCAAGTCCATTCAATATCCCATTTCTTATGTTCTCTCATCATTACATCTCTTCTTCTCGTAAACACCTCATCCTAGCCATTTTGCATTTGTTCGAACCTACTCGTACTCAAGTTGCAACATCCAAAGATTGGATTAAGGCTATAAACACTTAATTGAACGCACTTGAAATAATAAAACTTGGATTTTGAGAGATTTGCCTTATGGTAAGGTACCTATTAGTTGCAGATAGATTTACAAGATCAAATACCATGTTAATAGTTCAATAGAACATTACAAAGCCTGATTAGTAGCAAAGGGATACACACAACAATAATGAAGAGGTTTATACAAAGCTTCCTCTTGGTGTCACTTCCTCAAATCCTAGTCAAGTTTGCAGATTACTGAAATCTCTTATGGTTTAAAACAAGCAAGTCACCAATGGTTCTCCTAACTATTTAGTTTTCTAATCTCAACTGGTTTCATTCAATCCAAATCGCGTCATTCCTTATTCATAAGAAGAACTTCTACTATCTTTACAACGCCGATGGTTTATGTAGATGATGTCATGCTCACAGGAACATCCATTTCATATATAGATTCAATTAAACTCCTTCTTGATGACAAATTCAAAATTAAGGACTTCGGCTCCTTGAAATACATTGTTGGTTTGGAATTGGCTCGACCTCACAAATGTATCATTCTGAATCAAAGGAAATATGATTTAGATATTTTTAATGATACTAGGCTACTTGCTGCAAAGTTGTGTTATACTCCTCTTGGTATGGATTATCACAAACTGCATGATCCCAATCTTATTCCATATCACTATCCTTCTGAATACAAAAGACTTGTGGGAAAACTCCTATATCTTAGGACTACTAGACCAGACATGTGTTTTGCATTCCAGTTTATAAGCTAACACATGGTTAACCCCACACACTCATTATCAAAATTCTACTAGATAATTAAGATACATCAAAGGTTCTCTTGGTCTAATGCCTTTTCTTTCCTGCTCCTGCATCATGTTTTATGCATCTCAAAGCTTTCAGTGACTCTCATTGGGCTACATGTCCGATTGTCCGTCATTTAGAAAATCAATCAATGGCTTTTGTATCTTTTTAGGCGATTCACTCATTTCGTGACGATCTAATATGTAGCAATTCCCTGTATCAAAATCGTCCCCAGAAGCGGAGTATTGAGCCCTAGTTGCTATGCTACACGTGACATTTAGTGGCTCACCTATTTGTGGCAGGATCTTCAAGTTCCATTTACTTCTCCGACACTTCTTTATTGTGATAGTTGATCTGATATGCACATTGATTTTGATCCTACATTTCATGAACTCACCAAGCATATCGACAGTGATTGTCGCATTAGTTCGTGAGAAGTTACAAGCACATTTTTTCCATTTTCTTCCTATCATCTATATGAATCTATTGACCGACTTTTTCATCAAGCAACATGAATCTGCTCCCTTTCAGAGACTTCATTTCAAACTAGGCATGTTCGATGCAGGGGCATATCCGGCACTAACATTTTGGTGGGGATAAAATAATAATGTCGAAAAATTTAACTAACGAAATTAAAGACTGTATTATTTTCATCCAAAATAACAATTTTAGTAGTTTTATTTGTGTTAGTTTTATTAATCTAAATTTATTTGTAACCTTAACACAAATAAAACTACAATATAAAACATGGTTCGACCGATTAATCCGTGTTTTAACTGATTAATCAGTTTACTAATAAAAAATAAATATACTCATCTAAAATAGTGGAGAAATAGGTAAAAAAAAAGTTGATCAATGTTTTGGAAAATAATAAAACTGATTAAAATAGGTAATAAAAAAAAAAGTTAGCCCAAACTTTCAATACAAAGACAAGAGTAAATTCAAATATTAAAATAAAAGTGTAACAAACACGATATGAGTATATATATGTCTAGTTTTTTTTTCTTTATCATTTAAGACGTGTAACAAATTAGATGAGTATATTTAATCAAAACCATTCATAATTTTCAAACGTTAGCGCAATAAAAAGAACGGAAAGACGGATATAGTATAGATATAGTATATACTATTGCTCCTA
>Ga0315915_1000115_pt1 | contig 59349 bp, 42 predicted proteins | sample MpolbnodulesMG_FD_207738 | JGI IMG/M metagenome (GOLD analysis project Ga0315915, IMG submission 207738) | Medicago polymorpha root nodule microbial communities from Los Angeles, California, United States - branched nodules | ecosystem: Host-associated > Plants > Roots > Nodule | place: USA... | reverse complement strand
CTTGGTGAGGGCTTTTTTAAGTGGGCTTTGAAATTTGGGGCTCTATTGACACCTCTACTCAAATGGGAGAGTCTCCATTGTGAATGCTCTAATATGTGTATCATGAACCTCTTAATAATGGTCTAAAGGTTACATTTACTATTTTTAGTAAAAAAATAATTTTATAAATAAATAAAATATATTATTAAAATTTATCAAAAATTCTCTAAAAAATATGAAGGTTCATATTTGGATTGGGTCCATATTAGATAGCCCTATAATAATAACTACTTCATCCGGTCTCAAATATAAGAAAAGATTTTTTTTAAGGTTCATTGAATAATTAATGTATCTGCTTTACAATGTAGATCAGATACATTAACTATTCAATGAATCTAAAAAAGGAATATTTTCTTATATTTGAGACCGGAGGGAGTATATTTTTTTTTGAGAGAAAACTATATTTTCTTTTTTGTGTGTTAAGTTCTTAATTTCTACTAAAATTGATCATAAATCTCCGAATTGTTCAACAATCTTTTACTTTTCTTTTGTAATAGAAACCGGAGCAGTACTCCTTTGAATTATTGAATTCAACAACTGACAATGAGAATATCCTTAAAAAAAAACTGAAAATGAATATGATAGGTTACTGCTAGTGCTATCATCATGGCGCACAAATATAGATGGTATAATTTCTGAAACAAAAATACAGTTAATATCGTTTTCTAGCCGGCTAATGCAACAAGTCAACGAATAATCATTACAAAAGAATTAAAGTGGGCCATTGTTAATTATTTAACACCAAAAAATTGATGGGCATTAGGAGAAAGGTGCACTCATCATACTGACGTAACTAAATACTTCATCTCATATCCTAATTTTTATTTTTTATCAGAGCTGAAACCAATAAAATTAAAGATTACATATACTATTGATATTATTTTGTGTATGTCACCTAAAATATCTTCTCTTAAAAAGCATGGACTCACATAGCTTCAATTGTATTGGTCTCAAATCTCGATATGCTTAAATGGTGTAGCATATCCTGCCAATTAAATCAACTAGTCTTGCTATAAAAAATATCAAGCTTTCAAAAAAAATATATCTCAAATCAACTAGCTAGGCAGTGCGTTATCTTGGGGTTTAATTTGGATGATATTTCCATCAGAAACATAAGTATCTTCGCTTGTTTGCTTCCCTAAAGAAAAAAAAAATATCTTTCTTCACTTGACGCTGCTTTTGCAGATAAAAAAATAAATTGTGATTACCACTTTAATTAGAGTAATGTGTTTCCGTGAGCTTAATTCAGTTGGTAGGGACATTGCATAACTTATGCAGGGGCCGGGGTTCGAACCTCGGACACCCCACTTCTTCACATTTAATTGTGTGAGCTCTAGCCACTAGGCTACTAGACCAAAAAATAATGTACATTTTTTTTTGACAAGGAGGTAATGTACATATACTACTCCCTCCGTTTCAAAATGAGTGTCACACTATCACTTTAGCCAAAAAAAATTGTTTCAAAATGAATGTCACTTTACATTTCCAATACAACTTTAATTTTTTCTCCCAACTTTACCCTCAATAAATACTCTAACTTTTCTTTCACACAATTTTCAATGCAACTTTAAGTTTGTTTTTTTCTTGGACAGTTTAGTAAAAGTGTTATTTCTAATGATTATTTCATTCCATTCCTTAATTTATGTGCAATTGACTAAAACGACACTCATTTTAAAACGGAGAGAGTAATATACTATAGCATAAAAAACATCTTTTTACGTTTAAAAACAACAATGAGAAGAATAACTTTCCTCAAATTCATGATAACAAAAATCTTTTTCACATGATTAGTTGACAAGATTCATAGTACGACATGTCCTCTTATTTATTGATTTTTGCAATTATTGACACTATAAACAAGAAACATGAGTTGTGTGTCTTATTGTCCATTTCAATTGAGTTTTGAAAGAGTTTGATGTCTTCCGAACATACATTAGTCACTAAACTTGAGAGAGAATTGGTTGATCATCATTTGACTAAAATAACATTCGTCTAACCTTCCATTAGCGGGAGAAACTCGTCTAACCTCTGATCATCTATGTGATGCCGATTTCTACAAACATTCTTTAAAATAAATTCTATTTTTTTATGCATATAGCCATCTCATAAGATTTATGCTAGCTTCGCAACTGCATGTTAATCGATGCATGTATGTATCTAACTGGGGAGGGTTTTGTCAATGAAAACACATGAATTTATGGATTATTCCATTGATTGGTTGTGTTTCCTACCTCCACTAAAATTACCTTGCAAGAAGTTTCATTAATTATATTCCAAAGAGCACAAACCATGCGTGTTGATAACATCAGCCACCACCAAGCCCTTTTTTTTTCCAAGTACACTTCAAATAATAATTTTACATTGTGCTTTTCTTCGTTTAAATTTGGCACCTCTTGTAATTTTCTAACTTTGAAGAGCTACCAATACCGAAGCTTCAATTCAAGATTTTTAAATTGCTGTTTTGCCATCAAACTTTAAGTGTTAAAATACAACTTGCTCTCTACCCAATTGCATCTTTTTAAAGCTTTGCAAGGACTAAATTAACTCGTTTTAAATTTTCTCAACTGGACCACCACTGGCCTAGCTACGATGATGACACAGTGCCAAACCATCTATTTGTAAAAAATTTAAATCTTTATAGATGTTGAGATAGGTAGTGATAACGACGCTTTTGATGTATCAAGTGGTCTTCAATTCCAAATGTTTGCAAACAAAAACGTAAAAAACAGAAAGCAACATTTGTGAAGGGCATTTGCTACATGCAATGCAACATAATAATACACACAAACCACATGCAAGAGGAGCCATTCATTATCACCAAAGAAGATAAAGAGAGGGTATTGCTTTTTTAGATATATTATACATGACCAAATAAAATGTCTAAAATCATTGCATCCACACAAGAATTGCTCCTAAGTCCTATCTATCCCTCAAGTTATAATTAACATCACATTCCCCTCCTCAAATACCATGATTCTAACTACATAGTATAAAAAACAATCAAATTTAACTTACGATTTCTAGCATATTAATCTTGTGCCTCTAGTTTTAATAACTACAGTTGAGAAATTGGGATACATATATTTACTGAGTACATATGATTGACGTATTGTGTCTTTGCGACATAAGGAAGAACATTATACTTTTCATTTGAGATAAATAAGTGGATGTCCGAAGTTCGAACCACGACTCTTACATATATTATACATGCACATAGTCCATGAACATCTTTAGTAGATACATGAACATCTTTTTAAGAAAACAACAAGCTCAATTGCTCATGGTCCATATGGTGCAAAACAGAGGACGGAACTTTTCAGATGGAAGAATATGTTCTTATTAATTAATGAGATTGATTTATGTATACAAAAGCTTCAAAATGCTAACAAATACAAGTTGCCCTTTCTAGAGATCAAACTCAATTACTACTCCTACTTCTGTGAAAATGTATCCCTTGAGGAAAGATGAATTAGGGACCAGATAGTCAATGTGGCATAGGATTTAGTCAACACAACAAAATCTTTGTAGTGCACACAACACAACAAGTAGAGTAGTCAACCACTTGAGCTTTTAAGGGCCCCACACCATCCAATATGTTCTTATTAAGACAGTGATACATTCCGGCCATAACCCACTCACTCTCCCTACAATACAACCGCCCAAAATAGTGAGTAATTGACTTCAACTTACCTTGCAACTTACCTTACTTGATTCACTTCACAGCCAATCCACACTTCAAAAAAGACAAAGTTAGGTCTTTTAGTAATATTTGAAACACCATAAGGGTATTTTCCCCAACCACTTAATTTATATATTGCGCAAAACATTGTTCATTCACTCACAATCACATCATTCAAGGAATTGTTTATGTGTACCAAATAAACTAACTAAAGCATCTTTTCTATCAAGCAAACCCACTAAAGGAAAAAAAACATGGGAAATTGTTTGGTGCTGCAACAAATTAATGTGGTGAAGATCATGAAAACAAATGGAAAAATTCTTGAATACGAAACACAAACACCTATCAAAGTTGAAAAGGTTTTGCCTATTCCACCATCACCATCATCACCAAAAGAGCGCAAGAAGGTGAGGTTTGCAGATCCAGAAGTTCAAGATGTACAGAAAAGTAGTGCAGTTAGGATTAAGCTTGTTATTAGTAAGCAAAAATTGCAAGAGATGCTGGATAATGGAGGGATTTCAGTTGAAAAGATGCTATCACTTGTTCATGGTGAAGATGGAATGATTGGTGAAGATTTGTGTAAAAAAAGTGATGATGCTTGTGTAGGGTGGAAACCAGTATTGCAAAGCATACCTGAAGTAATCTAGCAATAGATTTTAAGTTCTAATACTGTTTTAACTTTGTTATACTGCTTAATTAGGCCTTAGAGTTTTCCTTTTTTAAACATGTCCTATACAGTAGTGTTATACGTACAATAAATAGAGGTTTAGAAAATAATCTTCACTCTTCAACTTCAGCAAATTCTCCCTTAATCACTAGTTAGGCAAAAAATACTCGATCACATTAAATTTTGATTCTAATAAATACTTCAAAAGCATTATTGGAGTCACACAAACAAGTGTTATTGAAGATAAGTATGATAACACATGTTTAAACAATTGTTATCTCTGGATATGTGTTACTCAAATAACACATGCTGAAGCAAGTTTTATCTGATGTTAACAGATGTTTAACCATATCGTTTGGAATTTAACAGAGGTGCACATTTATTTCATTGTTTGCCAACGGTTTGCAAGCATTGATCCTTATACCTTTGTAGCTATACTAGCACTACACCCGTGTGCGTTCGGAATCGGATTAATATATCGTCAATTTCACAATCAAAACATTTACGACAAAAAAAACAATATCAAAGATTTTATGTTAGAAACAAATATTCGACACACGTGTCATTACATAAGTAAGTTCAAAAGACCACGTAACGTTCAACGTAGTTAAAACCAGCAACCCCGGCCTTCAATTAGTGAACCCTTGACCCCGTCACCTTGATCGGTTGATACCGGAAACCATATTTCAACACTGTCATTATCAAGGGTTCGAATCCCTGAAGATGATTTACTAGAAAGTGAAATTTTTATGCAAATAAATCTCTATAAGTAGGTCTTCTTCAACTCCTCCTTTGCTGGTTATCCAATATGTTATAAGATTTTCTATCAAAGCATTTAAATAACTAGCTAACACAAAAACAAAACAAAAAAACTCCACAGTCCTCTTTGTTGAAGATGATTCTTGGAACATTTCGGGTAGCTGATGGATTATTTAAGATGTTAAAATCTCCTTGACATGGTTCTGATATAGGATTTCTAACAATGTAAATCCTAATTTGTGCTAATTATTCAAGTAATAATACGGAACTACAACGGGTTTGTAGTCGCAGATGTAGGCATGTTTGGCCAAATTGCGCAAACAAACGACTGTGTTCACTATCTTGCAATTTATCATTTCTTTACTCTTCCGTTACTAGTTGTTGTTCAAACACACTGAGAATATTAGAAACCTTGAGTGAATTATACTTCATAAGAGACTAGTTAGATTTATTTCATGTACCCTTGAGTTCTTGTTATATAGGCTATTCGAAAGACACATGTTATAATGATTTGGCTCATATGTGGTATGATAAGAGCGTATGATAAGAGCATTATCAAAGTGCATGCTTGATACCCAACATAAGTTGGTTCAAGTGGCGAGGGAACTTTGTTCTCTTTAAGGAAAATTTTGATTTCATGTTTTGGCAATGGAGAAAATAGGTGTTGAAAGAGCTTTGTCCTTTCCAATAGGTTTCAACAATTTAAACTTTCATTAACTTCATGATGTGAATAATACAACACGAATTCAACAGAAATCACGTTTTGAAATTATTTCATCAGCTATTAACCCCAACACTTTTGGTAAAGTATTCACAAGAATATTTCAAATGCTAATACAACCTCCCCATAAAAAGTAAAAAGTAATGGAGAAAGTATGATTATGTTTGCCATTCACACTTGGGTTAATGAGAAAATTTGATTTTAATGGTTTAACTATACACTGTTCTCACTGCTATTGCAAGAGATCAATTTCCAATTATTACACTACTCTAGAGTCTAGACATGATATGATGAGATCGGTGGTCTACCTCTAGTAGCGTCTATATTTGTTGAAAGAGTCTTGATATGCATGTTACTATTCTTTATTGTTAATTCAGACATTATCTCAGCCACTAAGATTTGCAAGCTTATATGCAACTACCAGCATCATACATTAAGCAAATTGCATACCAATTCATCAAAGTATACCACTGCTGAGTAGTAAGATGAAATCAACAGAGATTAGAAGAAAAGAGGTGGATGGGTCAGGTTAATGAGCCATCTATTTTGACATAATCTAACTAAAAGGGTTTATGAGATTTATTATTAAACCGAGGAATAAAGTAAGGCACACTTTCCCTGAGGGAAAAATTAGAGGAAGGGGTTTGAAGGACAAAAATGAACATTTTAAGTCCAAATAAATCAATAGAACTTGCACGCTTAGCCTGTGCTCACTTTTAAATAGTAATCTGAATTTAAATAAAACAATAAATACTAGTAAGATTTACATAAAAATCATGGCAACTTGCGAGGCTCAATAAAGTTACAAATCACCCATTCTTAATTAGAAACTGCATTTAATGTTGATATTGTGATAACATCTGTTAACTAGATAGATTAACAATCCAACCCTCCCTAACTGATATACAAGAAACATCGAAAAGCAAGTCAAGAAATCTGGTAGAAGTACAACTTCACACAATCATCTTGGTTTTCTATAATTTCCAGCCCAAGAGTTTAGTTCGGGCAGACCACCATTTTGGTTCCTGAAAGTGTAACTCGCTGTCGCAATAGTCCCTAGTCCCTGACTCACGAAAACACAACAATATCCGACTCTTGAATCCATTAGTGGTTTTCGTCTCTGAACTCTAAAAAGCTTATGTGTCACTTTTTAGGGACAAGTGGCTTCGGGGACCAAGTGGTTTGCCCGGTTTTTTCCCTCAACATATGGTTTGGGGTCCTTATCTATCAACAATCAAGAAAATTGTCAGTAAATAAAAGACCCATATCAGCAACAGATCTTATCATGTGTAGGAGCAGGTAGCCTTATGTAAACTGCCATTACTTATAGAATAGTATATGGTTGACAACTTTAAAAGTGATCCACCAGTACTCTTCAACAATTGTTCATCCTTCTCATTGTCAGAAGATTTCTCTGCTACAGAGATCCATCCATCAGAGCTCAAGATACTCTGTTTACTGTTTAGCAACTGGTACTTGAATTGGGAAGGAGGCGCTTGAACAAGTAGACGGTCAAAGTAGGAGAAACTGATGGCTTCAGCAAGGTGGAAGATTTCGAGGGAGGTGGAAAAAGCAATCAGAGCCATTACAGCAGAGGAAAACCCTGAAAATCACGAGCCAGAGGATTTTGCAGCCACCCCCTCAGTCTTCAATATCTCAAACAACACATACCTCGTTGAAACCTCATTTTTCAATTCTCTTTTTTCTTGTTTGCTTTGATAAATTTCAACATAAACCCATGTCAAATTTTCATTTTTTTAGCTCTTTTTGGTCTTGATCACTGTTGGGGAAGTCTTGTTTCTGAGAAAGTATGGTGCTTTTTGCTTCTGTTGTGTGTTGTTTTATACCGCTTTTTTTTAATAAACTCGTTATTTCTTTTTTACATCTGGGTATGTTGGGATATGCTTTATATGTAATGAACCCTTGACAGTATCGTCTCATGGCAATGCCATCAATGAACATGTTACACAACAAAATGCAGTTTCCAAGTGGTGATGGAGGAAGTGTTAAATGCTAATGGTAGTTGTGGTACTGCCATCGCCCCCAGTGGTGTGTTGATGAGAGTGAAAATCTTATTGGTAATTAGAAGAAATATGGAGAGGTATGCGGAAATGTTTCAAGGCCTCACAGTTACCGATTGAGAATAACCATTGGTATCTTTGACGAGATTAAGTACACTTCACTTCTGGGAGGACTTTACTGCTAAAATTTTCAGATGAAAGGGGCTTGTGTGTAAATGGTGTATTGGTATACCCCTAGAATGTAGTCTACTGTATTGTTTCTTTTACTTTTTTCCTAATTAGTTACTTTCTCGTTTCCCCTTCCTAGATATCTCCACATACTTTAGTATTAGACCAATCCCATTGAGATTCAGATATGCATCAGTAAATTCTTTGGAAGAAAAAAAAAAAAGAAAGTATTTTCCATACAACGCTACACCTTTACAATGCTAGATTTAGACACACATTATTTTTATCATCTGCCTACAAACCAACATTACATTGGTCCGAGTGGAATTGAACTCGGATCCCTTAAGCAGTGTCTCGGGTTTGAGCCTTGTGGATGGAAAAATGCACATTTTTTCCAAACTCAATACACACATCTGTCTACATTTATATAGATAAACAACGACATCCAGTACAAAACCTATATACAAAAAAGACAAACATTAACATTGAGTACATGATCTATTTACGAAAAAGGAAAAAAAATGAAAAAAATGACAAGCATCATGGATGAGTACAAAATATCTTGTATTGGAGTCTGATTCATGATAAAAAAAAATAGGTAACTTTTGCAGCTTACAGTGAATTGATGAAAATTCAAAAGCACCTCGAGACTGTACATTGGCAAATATTGTTCCTACTTGTTTTTCCACTCCACCTTCAATGCAATCTCATTACGGCGTTGAAATGGAAGAGCAAATGGGGGATTATACTGAAACAAAATAAAAGAGTAACTACCATTTGAAGAAGAAAGGGATCAATGAGAAAGCTTTATAAATGTTGAACCCCAAGATTGTGTTAAGGATTTAACCTGTGCAATTTCTACTGAAGTTCCCTCTTTAATTTTGAACTGTCCGTCATTTTTCAAAGCTTCTCTTAGTTTCCGTTCACGCCTCTTAACTTCTTCATCATTCACAAAACCTGATTCAGTACAAAGGAAAGAAAAATACATATTTGATTTAGGATTTTAAATGAAATTTAAGTAAATATTTAATCCACTTATAAATAAATATTTAGAAGTGCCAGATTTACTCATTTATAACTTGTGATTTGCGAAACAATGAGCCCCACCAGTGCACCGAAAAATAAAAGAAAATGGAACACATCTAAATGCACGCACACATAAAGACATAGAAAGACTTGGTGAATCATGTGGGACTACATATACATACATAAATACAACAAAATAGTAGCAATATGTTATAATTGGATAAAATTCATGTGGGGCTCACTGAATCATGCAGGTCTCATTTCCTATTTGGAGGTTCCCACATGAATTACACTCAATAATAGAGACAATGTTGAAAAATCTGTTGCCAACACTTCTCTACGTACTAATATACATACGAATGGAATAAACTAAATTGTGTGTTATCTGTGATGTCTCCATTAGTTAAATATCCAGTCACAATCCAATGTACGCACTAAATAACCAGTGACAGGGAAAAAATGAAATTGAATTTGTATACATACTATATACAAAGCATTAAGGCAAGAGCACACCTGAAAAGGAAACCACAGCAACTGTTTTTCTGGCCACCTCTTTAATTGTCACAGAGGAATCTTTAGGCAGTGGCAAGTTAGCACCATACTTTGAAGGCATTACAAAAGACATTTTCCACTCATCTTTATCTCCCGTCTAAGATAATATCATCGATAAATTAGAACATCATAAAACAAACATACATTTAAGAAATATCTCCTAATTGAATACTAGAATTAAATGTGGAACTTCCAGAAGATATAAAATGACATGTAATTGGGATAGAAATGGTTGATTTCTAAGGTGAAGAAGAGTATCAACTTATCCAAACTGCAAACCAATCTCTCTGACAGTTAGATCTTCAGCTTTACATATTACTGGTCCATATTTAAAGAACCTATGAATTCAAAAGACTTTTCAGGTTCTAGGTAGTCATAAAATGTCAGCTTGACAAAATATTCCAAGGTAGTTTAGGTTGTTCAAACACTAGCTGAGCTTTAATTTGATTGAACCTGGATTCGAGAAGTTTCGGTTATAACATTGTGAACTATGGTAGGTCAAAAAGTCAAACTGTGAGAATTAGTATTCCACTGAAATTATTGTTGGGTACAATTATTTCACTGCCATTATTGGTGAAATGAATTTATAATGAATAAATCAAATAAAGAATATACTGAAGGAACTTTGCTGGAAAGCCATATGAAAATAATAAGGACTGTATTTGAGACATTTAACAAAATCCATGAAAAAAAAATCATACTACCTTTGTTGTTAACACAGGAGTTGTCATATCCATTTTAACCCCGTCAGATTGTTTCTTAGTGGTAAATACAGGTGTAGTCATCTCCATTTTCTCCTTCTTTGTATTCTACCATCAAAACAATAACACACATCTATAACTTTTCCCAAAATAGAAAGGGGAAACCAAGAGATGCAGCAACCAAAAGCAACCCAGTAAAATTAAAAAATGCATGAATGTGACTTGGTTTTAAAAAGTATTACTACCTTACCAAAAAGGTATTCTGCAAGGACATTAAAGGACTGAGAAGAACCGCTGAAATCAAACCCGCTCTTCCCAGGCATTGTAGTCTCGGCTGCAAAGTAAGGCTGCAAAGACAATTAAGTCAACAAGGTGGGTGAGATTGATAGGAACTAACTGGTATTATTACAAAATATAGGAAAAAATTTCCTCGATTACAAACAGCAACATAACTTTGCGGGTCTTTCCACATCCAAATGCACCAAAAGACCCTAAATAACTTCAATAAGAACACAATCCCCTCTCTAATCTCCCTTTTCTATTTGCAGGAAACATGCTCCATTTAATGAAACTTTTTCCAGTTTGAATTAGCTCCAAACTAATGAAAGTTTTTCAATTAAAATAAACATTTGATTCTTTTTTTTTCTTCCGGAAACTTGGTATACGGCAAAATGATCTATTAATCCGGGGGAGCAATCCCACCGTTTACTAGCGGGACCCAATCGAAAGCTCTATGTGAACTGACCCAACACAGGAGTTGTTGGCACCTGGAAGATTTGAACCTAAGACATGAGCACACTCCTAGGTCTCGAGTCTTCACTCTTCACCACAGGGCCAACCAACCCCTGGAGGTTATAATAAACATTTGATTCTTAACTACGAAAAAACTCATGAAGGAAAGCACCTATACATGTTACAGCCTTACAGGCACATGCCCAAGTAAGAACATGAAGAAATCACACTATCCTTGTGTGAACAAAAGATAAAAAAAGATAGAACAAATAAATTCTATATATTATCTAGGGTTAAATATGTTTTTAGTCCCTATAAATATACCCACTTTTTGTTTTAGTCCCTCTAAAATTTTCCTTCAACTTTTAGTCCCTATAAAATTTTCAATCACTACTTTTGGTCCCTATTTTAAAGTAAATTTTAGTATTTTTTTAATGAAATTATACAGAAATGTGTAGAATATTGTAAAAACCTTTCCCATAAAAAATTAGAATTTTTTGACCAAACATAAATTAAATATGAATTTTTAACCATAAAAAATATAAAAATTCATATTATATTCATGTTTTGTTAAAAAATTCTAATTGTTTTTGGGAGAGATTCTTGTAATATTATGAATGTTTCAGCAAAATTTTATTCAAAAATATGAATTCTACATATGAGTTTACTTTAAAAAGGGACCAAAAGTGAAGATGCAAAATTTTTTAGGGACTAAAAGTTGAAGGAAAATTTTAGAGGGATTAAAACGAAAAGTTGGTATATTTATAGGGACCAAAAACATATTTAACCCTATTATCTATATCATCAAATTGAATAAATTTTAGTATTAGATACCTCAATTTCTCTAATCTCGTACTGGTCCCTTCTAGTTAGAAGTTTGAAATTGACAGTCTCAAGGTCCGGAACTACAACAAAGGTCAAGCACCAAAATAGTTAAATTCAATTAATTAAGAAAACAGATTCTATACGATAATAATAAAAATTTGTTGCATAATTGAGAAGGAAAATGAAGCACCTGTCATCAACGCTTCTTCGAGAGTGCGGCTTTCAAATCTTTTCGGAAACAAATACTTTGCAGTCTCGGTAGCCACATCAGCAACAACTGCATCATGTAAATACTAAATCAAACGAAAGAATGCGATAGAAAATAATAAATAAATAATAATAACATTTACGTCGCTGGGAGACAGAGGCGGATTGAGAAGCAAGAGCGAAAATGAGTGAGATTCGAGCTTCGAACGCGGATATGGTTTTTCGTTGGGTGGTTACTCTGTTGTTGGAAGATGCAGAGTTGGTGATAGAGATAATTGTTTTGTTAGGTTTTACAGGAATTGGGGCTGATTGTACAGAAAGAGAAGGGTTGCAAAGAGGAATTAGCATGTTTACTTTGAGAAATTGAATATTCTTCTGGCTTTTGAATTTCTGTTTGATTTTGGGATACTGGTGGTTATGGTTTTCCCGGCACAATTTATATAGCTCCTCTTTCGGATATTTTTTATTTGTGTCATTTTGTAACAAGTTTTTTTTTTCTTTCTTCTTCTTTGTAATAGTTGACCCAAACTTCAATTTTTTAGATTTATACTCCATCCGTTTCACAGTACTTGTCTATTTTAAAGAAATTACACATATCAAAGAATCAAATAAATATTATTATTTTTGATCAAATTTTTTGTGTTTTTCTATAATACCCTTACTTATTTATTATTTCATTCTATTATTTATCTCTCCATAGTAAATAAGTAAGGGTATTATTGATAAACCAATAATTAATGTTCATTGAAACTTAAAAGTGAAACAAAATTATTCTCCAAAATTAACAAGTATTGTGAAACGGAGGGAGTACTTTAATTAATCATTGGGTCGGGCTAATATGTGTCCTTAGAATAAATGATAAGGTTTTTTTTATAGATAATAAGTATTTATTTATTTAACACTGTTTTAAGATTTTCTCCAACTTTTGTGAAACTTCGAAATAGTTTATGATTTTGTGCAACGTTAATTAAATTGTTTATTTCGTCACTCTTACAATAACATCATATTTTTACGACCTCTTTGAATCGTTTTCAATTAAAAAAGAAAAAAATTTGTCTCCACAATTGTTGGAAATAGTATAAGAAGTTAAACTCTCACTTGTCAAAAAAGAGGTTAAACTCTCACGACATAAATAATAAATGTCTGAAATATATATGAAAGAGATACCAACAACATTTAATCCAACACGCTTCAAATATGATTAACTTAACTAAATGGAAATAAATCTATAACAAAAACAGGGAGGGTCTAAAAGGAAATAAATCTATAACAAAAACACAAGGAGTGTCTAAAAACAAGAAAAGGGAAGATACACTCTTGCCAAAAAGACATGTAAAAGGTAAAAACAGAACAACCAAAACAAGAATTTTGCTCTCCCCCAGCATGTTTTCCTGTTGTACCCCTGCGTGAGTTAAGTTACGATATGTGACTTAACTCACGCACGTTATAAGCTCTGTGTGACTTAAGTCACGCACCACTGGCAGGTGCGCGAGTTAACTCACGCACGTTCGTCGGTGGTCAGAGTTGAAGAACAAACGTTTTTTTGGATTGTGGTTAGTTTTTCAACATTCAATCCACACATTATTTTACCAAATTTTACACGTTTTTTGATCACATTAATGGTGTTTATAACCTATACTATCATTCTCGCTTATAAATACCCCTCCATACCTCCCTAATTCCTCTCACCATATCACTTTTTCCCCTTCTCACTCTCTCCCTCTCTTTCTCTTCTTCTTTTTTGCTTCTATAGTCTCTAGACTAGTTTTACCCATGTAGGTATATAGTGAGCACCCTTGTTGGGGTAAATAGTGGTCAGTCAGGTTGAGGGAAAAAGACATCATCCCTTGAGGTAAAATTAGGTTTGCTTCCTTTTACTCCTAATTTTTTTTTACCGCGTGTAAAAAGAATCATCATGGGGGTATAAAAGGAACAAAATTTAAATTTACCTCAAGGGATCTTGATGTCATTTTCCCCAACATGATTGATCATTGTTTGCTCCAAGAAGGCTGCTCGCCGTATACCAAAGAGGGTAAAAAGAACTTTTTACTCCAAGAGGGTAAAACGAAAATAAGTAGATTACTGAATTCAAATAAATATATGTATCATCTATTGTAATGTATGAATGATATAATAAAACGAGAGTTATATTTATTAATTTTGTTTTTTATTTGTAATTATATTTGCACTTATTTTATGTTTATGATTATGTATTGAATAAATAAACATTGAATAAATAAAATTGAATTTATTTTCTAATTTTGTATTTAATGAATAAATAAATCAGAATAAATATTGAATTAGAATAAGAACAAATTTATTTTCTAATTTCGAATTTATTTTAAGTGCTTAAATAAATTAGAATATAGCAAATAAATAATTTAGAATAAAGTGAACAAATAATTTAGAAAATAAATAATTTAGAATAAAGTGAACAAATAATTTAAAATAAAGTAAATAAAATAATTTTGAATAAAGTAAATAAAATAATTTGAAAATAGTAAATAAATTATAAAAAAAATGCCATTGTGCGTCACATAGCTAACGTCATGTAACTTAACTTGCGCATTGTTTTACATTTGTGCAAGTTAACTAGCGCAAGTGCATTTTGGGCATGACTGCAGGGCGCGCGAGTGTTTTGTGGGGGGAAGAGAAAAAAAAATCCCAAAACAAGAGAGCCAAACAGAAGCGACAACAGCTAAAACAAACCTCTCCCTCTGGCCCTGCTATTCCATTCACAATCACGAGCCAGAAAAACGAAAATTGACATGAAGAAGCATATACTAAAACCAATAGCAAAACCACCACCACCACCAATCCTCAACCCACCATCACCACCACCACAAATCACATCACTCTTCCCTCCAACATTCTCCCCCACTCAACACTACACCCACTTCCTCCACTTCCTCAACCACCACCTCACTCCACCTCTCACCCCACAAACTCTAACCCACTTCCTCAAATCCAAACTCCACCACCACCCTTCCTTCACCCACTTCGACTTCCATCTCTTCTCTTGGGCTTCCACCCTTGACACCTTCTCTCACAACCACACCTCCTACCAATGGATGACACGCACCCTCGCTCTCTCTCATCGTTTCTCTCTCCTCCGCACCCTCCTCACCTTCATCTCCACCAATCCCTGCCAATGCTCTCAAGCCATCTTCTCTTGCCCACAAACTGAACCCATTTTCCGTTTTGCAATTCAGTCTTACTGTAAAGCTTTCAAGTTTGATGATGCTGTTTATGCTTTTAATGTTATGCGCAGGTTAATTGACGGAAAACCGAGTGTTTCGGTTTGTAATATTTTGATTCATGGGTTTGTTAAATCTGGTAGATTTGATAGAGCTTTTGAGTTTTATAATCAGATGGTTAAGGATAGGATTAAGCCTGATGTGTTTACTTTTAATATTTTGATTAGTGGTTATTGTAGGGATTTTAAATTTAGTCGTGCATTGGAGATGTTTGATGAAATGAGAAAAATGGGGTGTCATCCAAATGTTGTTACTTTTAATACTTTGATTAGAGGGTTGTTTAGGGAATGTAGGGTTGATGAAGGGATTGGGATGGTTTATGAGATGATTGAATTGGGATGTCAGCTTTCTTATGTTACTTGTGAGATTTTGGTTGATGGGCTTTGTAAGGAAGGGAGGGTTTCGCAGACGTGTGATTTGTTGATGGAGTTTTCAAAGAGAGGGGTTTTGCCTAAAGGGTATGATTATTTTGTTTTGGTGGAAATTTTGTGTGGGAAAGGTGATGCTTTTAAGGCTTTGGAGGTTATTTATGAGTTGTGGAGCAAAGGTTGTGTTCCTAGCTTGATTTCTTGTATTGTAATGATTGATGGTTTGAGAGGATTGCAGAAGATTGAAGAGGCAATGAGATTGGTTGAAAAAATGCTTAAAGAGGAGGGTATGGTACTTGATGTTGTGACTTTCAATTCTATCCTTAAAGATCTTTGTGATGTGAGAAGGACTGAAGATGCAAATAGGTTGAGGTTACTTGCTTCAAGCAAGGGTTTGGAACCTGATGCCATGACTTATAAAATTCTGGTTGCTGGGTATAGAGGAGAGGGAAATCAATCGGAAGGAGAGTTAGTGGTAAATGAAATGTTGGATAAGGGGTTTATACCTGATCTTGCTTCATATAATAAATTGATGGATGCACTATCTAATTGTCATCGCCTTAAGCGTTATCAAGCGAACCAAATTGGCAGGTGAAAATGCAAACAATAAAAGATTTAACTTGGTTGTCAAGTTTTGTAAAAAAAAAAAAACTTGGCTGTCAAGTATGACTCTTGTTTGGGCTAAGATGGTTGAAGAATGATTGAGAATTGAGCCTGTAATCAGCTGAAAGTTCAGACCATTAATACCAGTTGTTTTGCGCAACGATGAAGATAGGTTGCAATTGCAAGTCCACTTTGAAGATGGTTGGTGCTCTACACTCACATCTTTTGGAATTATTTAACTGTTAAAATTATGTTTTCTTGATGCTAATGAACATAGTAAATATTTTCCATCTGATTGAGATTGTTACACAAAGTCCATGTCTCCTCTGTGTGTTACTAGACATCATTTATGTGTTTTCGTTATTTAACAACAATCTTAAGTTTGTTGTTATTCATGCCTTCATTGTAACATTTTCATGTGTTTCAGTTCTTTGTTTTTGTTTGCAATTTCTTTGTTTCATCAAATCAATCCCCTACCACATAACCACAATCCATTGATAAAGACCAAGGGAGTTTTCATTTGAGCCATGCATGTTGTTTTGCGGCCTTTATTTACAAATGAAAAGCTGACGTTGAAGTATTTGATAAGTATTTGGATATTGAAGTACACTATTGAGGCTGAAGGTATTATGCTTTGTATTTATTCTTTTGCGTGTATTATTTTATTTTTTAAAAAAAAATATGCGAATCTGCGTTTTTTTATTTTAAAATTCTGCATATCTGTGTGAATGTACAAATTCTGCGATCTTGTAGTATTTGATGCGTCTCCTTAATCTATGCTAAGTGGAATTCGTTTTAGAATTTCAGATATATTAGAATTTGATGTGATTGGTTGTTACTAATAATGCCAAGTACTTAACATTGTTGAGTATCTTTGTGGTGAAAGAAGTTTAATCAATAGAATTTGTAATTATAAGGTTATTTGTTTGGAACTTGGAAGAGTGTAGAAAATATCTCTTTTCTGTTACTCAAATTGGTAAGGCCTAGAGGATGCATTTATTAATTATTAGCTTCTACATCACCTTGTTCACAAAAATATACTCTAGCTACTGATTATTGAAACCTCTTTTACATTTCATCTGGTCTGCAAAGCAACTGTTTTTATTAGATTTCTTTTGCTTATTTGTTAGTTATTCAAGAGGTTTGCTCTTTTTCATTGTGAATTCTCTTTTCTTAGTAAAATTACTGTGGTGGGTCCTTGAAAATTTTGCATGTGATGTGGATGAAGATGCTTACTGGATCCTTGCACTATTTAATTCTTTGATTGTGGACACTGCTGTTGTCTCTTTAATTTTCTAGGACATTAATGTAATTTATTTAGTAAGTGTTCACTAAACGTAGATGTTTTCCCTGTTTTTCACTAAGAAAAGGTTTTGTGATTGGTTGTACCTAAACAGATTGAAGAATCTGAAAGGCATGGAATACTAGCTATTGTTCACAATTCGCCGCGCCAGCCTACTCCTCTGCTGCACCAACCTCTGCTGATGAGCCTGCCTCTATTGCTGTACCTTCCAATGTTTCATCTCCGTCGTACTGGACAGGTAACTTACGGTTATTAGAACTGAGCATGAGTAGGTTGACATTGATATGTAGCCTATTGTGTCATTGTTATTATATTAGAAACTCATATTTTTTGACAGAAAAATATTAGAAACTCTTTTACAATGGTTACTAAGGACTATTTTTGGTCTTTTGTATATACATTGATTATATGGTGCTTCCATATATGTTTGGTCAATATCAAAAGGTAATGTTGGGTGCTACTTTTCACCCTAATTCCCTTTTATGCATGAAATTGATTGATAAGAGAAGTGTGACTATTGATAGGCCGTTGCTTGATCTGTGATTGTGCCTTCCGATACCAAATCTTTATTAGAACAAAGTCATGATGTAATTTTCCAATCAGAGCGGGAGAGCTTCTATGATCAAGTAGTCAAGTGTTTTCAAGAGTTGCATGATAGTACAAGGAAATTATTGTCTAACCTACGTGATCATGTGATACTTTTGTGTTTGTGCAAATACAAGTGAAAAGTGATACTCAGTTTGTTGGTCAGAAACATTATGTACAAGTGCCCCATTATTGGTTTCCAATTTCTCATTAAGCCTAAAGCAAATGAGTCAATTTATTGTTTGATGGCATCTGTGTTGAAACTTACAGAGATTTCTAACACTCTTGCTTCAATTTATCATTGACAGTATATTCTCTTTTGACAGATTGATAGTATGCTAGTACTTTATTTTCTAGACTATAGCTCTCAAGTACATGTTCTGATCTTTCCATTGTTGTAACTTGCTGAAAGTTTGTTATTTTCTCTTTTAAGGTGCATTGATTTCCTTCTAGCTTTCTTGTTTTGAAATCATATAGCAACTTGTATTCCTGATTTCTTTTTTCTTATGGCAGATGAGAATTGTACTGTTAGTTCTTAAGAAAGTTTATGCCTCTGCAGCTTCTACCAGGAGTTTTGGGAATTGGCTTGAAAAAGAGTTTGGAAAGATTGGGTAAAGATGCAAAGCGTTTAAGAGTTTGTGAGGATGTGTTTGATCAAGAAGTGTTATGAATGAGTTGAAGAAATTTGAGCTAATTCAAGAAGTAGTATTTTGTGAAGATGCACATTTTGTGGTTGCACTGATGTTGATCATCTATCATTTGCTAAATATTGATTAGTGATTTATGTACTTGACAATATATTTTTACTTCATGGTTATTTTAGTGCTATTTATGTGTATATGACAATTTTAATTTCTTTTAATTTTATTACTCAATGATTTTTTTTATAATTATGTAAAATTATTGTCATTTATTTTTTTAATATTTTTTTATTTATAAAAATATTCAATGAGATCTCATAATTTCATAGAGACTAAACATTTATTTCTTGATTATAATAAATACCTTTTAAATTTTTTATTATTTAATTAATGTAATAAAACTGTTTCTAAAAATTTGCACACCAAATGCGTTTTCTCATTTTCTCATATCTAAAACTGTTCTTGAAAATTAGCTTTACAAATCAGTTTTCTCATCTCTAAAATAGTTTAGAAAATGGCTTTCCAAACAGATGCAAAAGGAATAACTTTTTTCCCGAAGGCAAAAGGAATGTTTTATTAACAGGAAGGCAGGCAATACAAGGCACCAGAAATGCCACAAGATGTACACTACCAATTTCCAGCTAGAAGGATCTTTCCAAAGAGCATCAAGGTCTCATTTCAAATGTACGAAAAGAGAGTTGCAACAAAGAATTTCAATGTACTGCGATATGCTTGTCCTCATAATTCCTTGATCCCCCCAAATCGTTGGACAGGCAAATTGCAGCACCTTTCTTAACTTTTGTAATTAATGGATCAATAAAACATTCCGCTATGAACTGGTTTTCAAGCCATCCTTCCATCGTCTGTTTTTATATAGGCATGAGATTTTACCTACACCCTCCGTTCCGCAAATATTGTCGCAGTTGACCATTTGACACAAGTTAAGAAAAGATGATAGCATATACCTAACTTATTGTTTGATCAAAATTACAGCTGAACCGGTGTCAATACTTAATGCATGTATCCATAAAGACAACCTTGTCCTATGCATTGATTCCTCATTTTTTGCGACTAAACAAAAGCACATGTTTCGGCTGCACATAGCCAAGAGTACAGATAACAGTGAGCACACAGCATAGTAGAACAGAACAAAAGAAGTCAAACTACCATAACACACGTAGATAACGGAAGAAAATGATCAAGAATATTAGAACAGAACTAAATAACAGTGACACACAACATAAGCCTTCATTAAAAGAAATGGCGATGAACATTGCACCAATTCCCAGTACATAAGGCAATGTGTGATGGCAAAGACATTTTATGAAACACCTTAAAGCATCTTGAAGCACTTAGAGAAATAGGACCAAAATGAACACTATGCACAACTCTGGATTTTTTAAAGATTGATATATCAGTAACTAGAAACATCGTAGAACTCATCAAAGTAGATTTGCTCTTGCAAACATCCACTAAAATGATAGGAGCTGGTGATGGTAGTTAATAAAGGCAGTGAAAGAATAAAAGGAATTATGTAACTGCAAACAAACAACAAACGGTGATTTTATGACATTATCAATTGCTGAAGAGGAAATCAAACATGCTTTGTATATCTTTACTAGAATCAATGAATCACGAACACCAGTAATAATTTGAGAAAACACAAGTAATTGAATTGAATGTTAAACTACATGCATCATGTCTGGCATCAACATTTGTCGGACACTATGTTCAATCTGACTAGAATCATCACATGAGAAATAAAAGAAATTTAGAATCACGAATAGAAAAAACGATTAATTAAACAAAATACATGGCCATCTGAACTTCTTTCTCCTTGAAACCGCATTTCTCATAGAACACCTTGTTCTCAACACTGCAATCGAGAATTACCTTATAACATCCAACAGAACGAGCATGATCAGTAAGAAAGTTAATTACCTTCTTCCCCAATTGTTTCCCACGAGCACTTGAATCCACAACAACATCTTCTATATGCCCAACTTTACCACAATTTCTTAAAAATTTCTTCTCAATAAACACACTCCCCGTTGCAATAATCTTTCCAGTAATCTCATCTTCAATAACACATATAACATGATCATCTCCAAGTGAATCAACCTCTCGAAATCGATCCTCAAATTCCTTATCAGAGACTGAATCACAAATGCTAAGTTGTTGTAGTAACTCTATGAAACCTTTTTTCTTGTCTGTAATCTCTAATCTTCGGGCTCTAAACTTTTGTTCCTCACAATTTTGCATCTTCTTCTAATAACTAAAGAACCTGATAATATCAGAATAAAACAATTGAAAATTACATTACAAGCACTCTTACCGTTCAAAATATGAAACTCAGATCCGAAACTGAAAATAAAAAGTGAAACAATGTGTAACCAAACAAACAAAGAGACATTTGGAAATTTTCAGAGTCTGATCCTCTCCTTCAAAAATTGTGCACTTTTAATCTCCTTTTCGTAACTTTTCTACCACCCAAGATGACAAATCCAAGCTCCATCAAAAGCCATGAATCAGAACATCCAAAGTGATTTATCTTTAAATATACAAAGCTAAAGCTAAATTCAAATGAAGAAAAAAGTTGTACAATTTCGCAAAGCTTTTTATCAAGATATGCAAAGCATACCAAATCTGCAAATTCTCTTAGACCATGAAGCAAACAGTTTGTAGACAAATCAAATTCTTCATATTATCTACCTTCTCATTGAGCAAACTGAATTATGCAAACTCCATGGTTCTCTGTGAATTATAACTGCATATTCTATTCTCTAAAATTGCGACTGTTAGTAATCTCGACCCACAATTAGAAGAACCTTTCGAAATTTTGTTTGTCCCTAATCATAAGACTTTCTACTACATTTATTACTCTTCTCATTTATTGATCAATTTGTCTAGAAAGATGAAAAATCAAATTAAAATTCAATATAATGCGATAAACAAACAAATCTGAAATAGAGAAGGTTAGAAAGAATAGATGCAAAAAAAGGAGGAGAGATGAGGCGGAGCACCTACCGTCGCCGTCGCCGTCGCCGCCGTCCTGCTCTCTAAGGTGGGTTGAGTTTTGTTTCATGCTTCACGAACGAGTTAACTTCTTCTTCTTCTTCTTTATTCCCTACCGTTGGATTGATCGTTTGGATAAGATTTGAGGAAGGATCTGAGACGTTGATGGTTCGTTTGATGATGTGGCGAAATGTGAACCGCAAATTAGAATGAAACGAGAAAGAAAAAAAACGCAATCGCACAGAGAAGAGAAGAGAAGAGAAGGTCGTAGCAAAAGGCATCAATGGTAATTTAGAGAGAGAGAGAGAGAGAGAGAGAGATGCAAACGACGTCGCTGTTTCGAAGACTGGCTCCATCCTTGGCAGCACGATTTCAACGCAGCAACCAAAATGTTATAACTTCTTTTTCGTTTTCTTCTTCTTCCGTTCTTCACCATGCCACGTCTTCATCTTCTTCTCCTGACGTCGAATCTGTCCACATAACCGAAAGTTGCGTTCGTGTATGCGCACTCTCTTCTCTCAATTGCTGCTTATACATACTTTTATCATATTACTGATTTTATTTTCTGATCTGATTGCACGTTTTTTTTATACTGAATGAATTTTTATGTTAAATAGCCACGCATATATGATTATAACTTGATTATGCAAATTATTCAATGTGGAACAACAGAAAATGAAGGAGCTGGATGCTAATGAATCATCAGCCGCCGCCGGAAAAATGCTTCGTTTGAGTGTAGAAACCGGTGGATGTTCAGGATTTCAGTATGCTTTTAATTTGGACGACAGAGTTAACTCAGATGATAGGTACTACCACTTGGATACTCAAATTTCAATGATGATAGGTACTCTTCCTTGTCTTTTTTAAATTATAACTTACTTTACTTATTGTATTGCCAGAGTTTTCGAGAAGGAAGGAATTAAACTGGTTGTTGACAATATTTCATACGACTTTGTGAAAGGCGCAACGGTTGATTATGTCGAGGAGCTAATCCGTTCGGCTTTCATAGTAAGTCAAGCTCACTTGTAACCATATGTATGCTGGTGTTTATAGAAAATTAATTATTTATAGCTATCTTCTCATTCCTTTCTCTGTGATGATTCCTGTGTACTACAACATGGAACTTTCTTGTAATTTTACTATGGTAATAATCAGGTAAGGAAGTTTCTTAGGATGTGTTCTCCTTCGGAATTTTTTTGTGAACTGTAGTAGCAATTCACATTCACATTCACATCCTGTTATGAAGTTAAATCTTGAAACATTTGAGAACTTCTGTTTGATGTAAGCATTGGTCAGCCTTTGCCTGTGAGCTTAAGATTTTAGGAGAGTTGGGCCTTGGTAAATGGAGAGTGGATTTGATATCATAGTCATTCTGATCAAGTAATCAGAGTCTCGTTTTTCTAGTAGAAAGCACGAGTTAGACCATGTGTGTGCAAAGTGAACATGCTTCAAGCCCAAAGGGCTCTTACAAGAGTTGTACATGAGTGTACATTAACAATTTGAGCTTTTATCAGAATTGATTTAGATAAAATATTACAACCATATTCAGGTTCAGATTGGAATCCAAAATCAACAAGGCCTTGTTCAATCTTTGAAGTTCAAGAATTTTTTTTCAAAGAAAAAAAAACAGACTGCGTATGTTCCGTTGGGATATAAAATCGTCCATGAGTATATACGTTTTACAATTTGAGCTTCTATGAGAGTTGAATTAGATCAAACTTAACAACATATTCAGGTTCAGATTCAAAATCCTAAGTCAATAAGGCGCTGTTCAATCTTTGAAGTTTTCCATATAAGTTTTTCAGGATGAACCTGTTGTATATTGAGGTGACTTCTTTTGCATCCATCCAAGCAATGCCTTTAGATGCTTTTAGCTTTTTTCCAATAAGTTTTTTACCATGCGTTACACATTTTGGTGTCATATTACACTGCAAGCTATTTTATGAATTACAGACCAGCATGTGTCATTTCTTGTTAAGTGGATGATGCAATTGCTCTCCTGACTGAACTTTTGCTTTGAGCTAGTCTCTCCCGACACTGTTTATGTTTTTCGAAACACTTCCATCAAGTTCAAACAAAAATAAAGCTACCACTAGAGATATGCCTGGAAAATGTAACCAACAGTAGGATAAAGTGCTTCTTGCAAAATTGTGGTCAGAGGGAGCAACCTGTAGCCCTGCAACGTAAACCAGACCCACATGTCAGTTTTGTAATTTGTTAAACAGCTAAGAAGTGTGATGTGCTCCTAAAATATGTAGAGCAACATAGGTACTTATGAATTATGATCTTAAGGTGCGTTATTCCATGAACTTTGATTAAAGAATGCTAACTTTTTGTTGACACCTTCTCCACTGTTTGGTGATATCCCATGTTACTCTAACTAAATAGCCTAAGCCCGCTCTATTTATGTGAGATTAATACAAGCTTTCACCCAATATTAAAGGGTATTGAAAAGAGTGTAAAAGAGTGAGTAGTTTGTGTTTCTCCCTTTGCTTTTGTTGTTAAGTATTCTTTATAATCACAGTTAATCATAACCTGCTGTGATTCACTTATTTGGCCGACTATTTAACAACAAAAAAAAAGTACATAATTTCACAATGATGTTTTGTGTTTGATGGCATCATTTTCGTAATATAAGAAGGCGCATTAACACACCCTTCAAAGTGGCATGTGCATTTTGAACCAAGTTCGAGGTCCTTAGATTTATGTCAATGTGAACAGGAAAGTGTTGATGCAACTGTGATATCCAATGGTATTGGAATGGAATGTCATGAGTGTGCGAGAAAAGGGGCACGTGGCTATTGCTACTCGTTTATAAGTCATGGCATTGAATGTCACTCTTAAGGCATTTAATTTAACCAGGGACAAACTTACATTTATTTTCTGGTTTCATTTTCAGGTGACGGAGAACCCAAGTGCAGTTGGTGGTTGCAGTTGTAAAAGTTCCTTCATGGTGAAACAGTAGTTAGCTATCTTGGTACTCCTCTCCTCACTTTCCTCCACCGCTCAAATGTTTATTCCGTCAAACTAGATTATACTATGAAACATGATTTTTGTACCTCAAAAAACAATTGATTGATTGAAGATTAAATTATTGCTTGTATACTGATATCAATATCAATGTAACATACAGTGTTGTACTAGTAATAAATTATCAGGCATTTCAGTCTAGCCTGTTCTATTATCTTTTGGTGCTTATTACTGATTTGTTCGTATATCAAATGAGGCTTTCAAATGTATTTAGAGTATTCAGCAGCAAGTTGGTTGTTTAATGCCCTGCATTAACAATGACTTGGGTGTATTCATTCCATCAACAAGACCCTGCTAACTAGCGGCTGGGCATGATGGTAATAATTTTAGGAAGTATATTATACTTCCCAAGTGTGCCTATGGCTTTGTTCAGTGTAAGGTTAATCGCAGTAAACGTACAAAAAAATTGAATTTTTTTTAGCTCAATTGATATTGACAAGTGTTATTAATAATAGATGTATTGATTGAAATTATTATGATAATATGTAAATACAATATTATATAACCCTTATAGCATGGTGTTCATTGTGTTATTGGTTTAGCAGTGGTAAAAATTTATTGTGGATAAATTAATTTTGGTTAAAATTGAGTTGAATGTAAAGTTCATTATATTTAGACACATTTGCGTAAACGTGAGTTTATCAATTTGAGGTTAAAAGTCAATTATGAATGCAAAAGCTCCAAATTCAAGTTTCAAGTTAGAACTAATTTTAGAGGTTAAATCAATTATACTCAACATACATACATGTCAACTAAGTATATGGCTTTTTAAATTTAGCATTGTTAAATAAATGGAAGTGCTGCTTATTAAACGATAGAGGATACTCGTGATTTGAGCTGTAACCATTCAGGTATGCTTCTTTATCAGTCAAATTACTTGGTAGATGGAGAGGACATTATAATCAAACCAAAAGACCTCGTGGAGAGATGTTTTGCTGGCTGGAAGTAATGTTGTGGCAAATGAAAACTGGTTTGCATCTGATATTAGTTGTTGGTGTCCGGTGTTGGGATGATATTAAATTATGGATTAATGGTAAATCTTTGAAAGAAGAGTACCCTGAGTTGTTAAAGTATTTAGTTTAAAGAAGGGGCTGTGGCTGAGATGGGTGTGTGGCATGGAAGTTGCAGGAGTTAGGAGGCGTCTCTGTCATTTGACCGTCTGCATGATGTTGTTATTATTGAACGGATGGATGGCTGAACTACTGTTGATTTTGGCTTTAGATCAAACTGGTTGCGAATAAGGATCAATGGGAATGGGTGCCAGATAGAATACAATGTTTCTCTGTTAAATCTTATTATAATGTTTTCATGTCTAACAAGCAATTTGAGGAAACTGATCATCTTTTACTCAAGGCACTTCAATATTATGGCAGACTAACAGTACAGGTTTTTGGATGGAGGTTACATTTATCCCGTCTTCTTACCCGTGACTAGTTAGCAAAAAAGAGCTGTGTTAACAAATGTACATTGAACTTCATTCATGTGTCTTATGTTTTAGAGGTTGAGTCATGTTCGTTAATGTTTAGGAGGAAGTTTATGCTTGGCTAGGTATGAATACACAATCTGGTAGTATGGGTCACTTGAATTTCATTCTGTTTAGGAAGCCTTTGGCAGGAAGAAAGGTAAAAAGCTTGGTATGGCTTGCAACTATATGCTGCATCTGTAACATGAGGAATAATGTCATTTTCAATGGCAATGTTGGGGATGTTGAGAAGACTGTGCTAGACATCAAAACCTTGTCGTCACCTCTAAAAAAAAAGTTAATAGGAACTCTACACTTGCTTTTTCAAACTGGTTGAATAACCCTTTGGTATGCTTACAAAGCTCATCAATTGTAACCTGCGATGTGTAATTTGATGGGTTGTATTCTTTAATACATTTTGCTTATAAAAAAGTATACATTTCCATTATGTATTTCCTTTTGGATTATAGCTTTAAATCTAATCTAAAAAGTCATAAATAGAATTTATTAAATATGGATGGAATTATAAATTTATAATCAAGCACCGCGCCCAATTCTTTTTTGGAGCTTCCTCTGACCATTCACCTTTGTCTTTGCTTTTAGTACAAACCTTTATGGAATGACAAACAATTTGATCTTCTGTAACAGTTCAAACTATTCGGTTAGTATTGCTCACACTATTAACAATCATGCGACTTTTTGAGTCAGAAGAAAGACCGTCACTGTAGTTCCCTTTAGTTATTAGTTGCGACATTCAATCTCATAGGCATCGTATTTCCTCTTGCTTTTCTTTTTTATTCAATCTCTTCGAACCATATGGCAGGGTTTGGGTTCCAAATTTGTTATTTCAATTGTCACATTAACTGACTGCAGTTATGTTCCTGTTCTAGTCAGTGGTTCAATGCCTATGGTATAATTATTGTGTTAAAATTGAGTTCGGAAGACCTTATCGCGGTGTACCAACAAAATATTTAAATTCCCATGGATGAAGCTTCAGTTGTCCATACTAAAAAAATGACCTAGAAAGACTTGTGTGTGTATACATAAAACAAGTCTCCAACAAATAATCTGTCCAAATAATCTCTAGCGTATATGAAAATTTGTTTTACTAATCTCTGTCATCTTTTCAGTTTATAAAAACAGGAACAAAACTGGCAGATTCTCATGTACTAGTATAGATTTTAAAGGCCGATTAAAAAGGAATGATACTTCAGGCTAAATTGAAGATTTATTTACTCATGAAAGGAGTGTTGTTCTTCGTCAGGGGCTTCGGGACGGGGAACCTCAGCACCAGAAAGATAAATGCAGCCATGAGCTTGTATATTTTAATGCAAAACATTAAAATATTAAATAGCAAGAAACGTCAAGTTATTTTAGAAGTTAGAACACCTATGTTAATATTGGAGAGAATCCTATAACTATAGATACATCATCCTCTGTTAAAAAATCCCAATCATACTCCAGAGGCAGTTATTGGATACATACTTGCTCTACACATAATTTTCTAACTAATTTTTTTTGTTTCCTGACAAATAATAGAACAATAAATATACAAGCCACGTATCCGAAGAACTAGCCTAGCATTGGGAAAACAAACCTGCAGGGACATGAAACAGAAAATTCAGATACATGGCTTTTCTAAAATGTGCAAGGTCATTTATCACAATCAAAACGTGAATAAAACTTGACTCTTGAATTGTGTATCTCATTCACCAGCAATTAAAACACATTATTGGTTACATCATTTACATGGAAATTATACAACATTATGAAGTTGAGGAGAATGTATTAGCTATAACACCCCTCACGCGAGCTGTCCCATATATTTAAGGAAAATTTTAAGTTTGAAACCAAAATTCGAGTGTAACTACATATCAATTGAAGCCAGGATCGTGAAATTATCAATCGTCTTTCGGACGCAAAACACTAGGCAGGCTATTATTACCATTGAGAGCAGCATGATAGATTCGTTTTTCAGCAAGCCCGATATCAGAAAGTATCAAATTACCCTGCAAGCAGAACATGCAATAGACATAATCAAGAAGGTATCACCAACGGTCACACTATAACAGTATAACTTTCAAGTACCAATAAGACAAATGTTACTTCCCTTTGCTACAAGGAAACCCTGCCTAAACAAATAGTTAATGCATAACATGGAGGATACTACCTTAGGCTATTAGGCTATAAATACATGTATGACAATGAAATGAAGAGTGCAACAAAAAGAATGAAGATTCCAACACTTTTTTGGAAACAAAAACAATGTTCCAGAAACTTAACCTACTTCCGAAACGCCTAAATTACAGAGTCCTAATATTCCAAAACTTTTTTGGAAAATTCAAACAAAAACCATGGTTGAATATATAATTTATGATATGGATTTATTGTCTACTCCAACAAGCATCACAAAATTCATTTACAATATACTTTTCAAAAAAACCATGGTTGAACATATAATTTAAATACTTGCTTTTTTCCTCAAACTTTTGAATGCAAAACGATTCAGCAAAATATTTCATTGGCCAGATTTATCAAAACAATTCTCTATGAAGAGCTATTGAGTAGTGTATCTGGATGACGTCTTATAGAGTGTCAATTTAGGCATGTGTGTAACGATCAACTTCAGCAATAAAGAAGTATTGAATCTATAACCAAAATAAATACCTCAGTAGCCATCAACCTTCTAACATTATCGGCATACAATTTGGGATCCTCCATTTCCTGCTGCGAGGGATAGTATATAGGTAATCGTATCACTTCTATATAATTTACAAACTGACAGAGGAGAAATATCACATGGCGCACCTGCCAACATTAATGTCAACTTAGAATAAAATAAGCATTGTGTTCATTAAGATGGTGATTTCTGCAATTAAATTAGCATAAAGATGTAAGTATAAAACAATAAAAGTCATGGTTTTCCTAGGGTTCTTTAATTTATCAAAGACACATCATGCCATCACACCAGACACTGCTATATGGCTGCATACATGTTTGGGCATACATCAACCTCTCAACCATTGATGCATAGGGAAATGACTACCTTCATTTCATTCCAAGTTGTTTTTGCAAATATTGTATTCCAATAAATTTGTCTCCTTTTTGACATGGAACAATCCCAGAGAAACATGTTTCCATTCTGAATCACAAATTCCTTATTGATATACCGATTATGAGACAATCCCAACAATTCTTATGATCTACTATGAAACAGTTCTATTTCAATCAAATAGCCTCACCATATGTTATATTCCGAAGTTACTAGAGAGAATTTTCAATTCTATCACATGCCTCCCCCCATATCTTATATTTCAAAGTAAGCTAGAGAGAATCTTCTTTACATTATGCAACAAAACATCATCATTGCAGCAAGTAGAATATTGTCAGCATGTAAAACTAAAATTATGAATTTGTTCGCACCAACCTTCATATAAACGCACTGATAAAAGAACAGGATGTTGACATATTTACCAAAAATATATTCCACACATATGACCAAAATTTAACATATTTATGGATACAAAGCAGCTTAGAAGTTGAGTACAGCAGAATTAGGTTTTATAATCAAAGGTAATTGAAAAACATTAAGCTTTATTACAATATAAGTACTTACCCCAGATATGGAATCCCAAGCGGGGCTAAATCTCTGGTAAGGGTATTTTAAAATTACAGGAAGTACTGGTGCCTTTGCTAAAAAACCACCAGTCTTGAATGGAAGGAGGAAATCTCCATTTGTGGTTGTCCCTTCTGCAAAATATTGAATACCATGAAATAAAATTATTATAAGAATGTCGATTTGAGAAACATGAATAATTTGGATAATGCAGGTCACTTTTGATAATTTACAGATAGATGCAATGAACAATTAGATAAATATTGACTAATGTCTGTAATATGACCAATGCTAGTGTTACCATATGTGACAAATAATAATTCACATGCCAACAAAAGAATAAGTAAATAAATGTGAAGAACCTTACGGCATAGGGTTATATTTGAAGATTATGAAGTTAAAAGGAAATGGATATAGTAAATGAATCTTCATGTTTGAAATAAGATTTTAAAAGCAACAGACATTGGGACATAAATTTCGGCCAGCAGATGAACACAAGAATACATTATTCATTTAATAAATAAGATAAAATAGGTAATGAAATGCAGCAACTTCAATCGTCATATTAATTTGAAAAATACCAGAAATTGCAAATATAAATGTGCATTACTCATTTTATAGGCTAGTGTCCTTATACAAGCAACTCATGGTTCTCTTAAAAATAATAGAGATCCCCATGCCTATAAAGTACAAACAAGCTATATCTTGCACTTCTTTATGTATGCTAAAGTTTGTATATTGGAGATATGAAGGTACCAAACCCCTATATAATCTACTCCAATTTGAGAACTCGAGCCAAACATTGTTAAAACTAAACAAAAAAATTTGATCCACACCCCTCCACTCCACCCTCACCCAACCCCCAAAAAAGGAAGGAAGATAACCTGGAAATAACATCATTAATGGAGCAGATTCATTCTGGTGTGCTTCTCGAATTCTTTCAGTGACAACAGCTGCAGGAAGAAAGTTCACCGTTTAGGCACCAATTGCAACTAAACAAATAATGTGTATTCTACAGGGTATTAAGACCCTAGTTTGACTTAGTGGAACACATGAATATGCCTAAAAGGAAAACCACTAGAGCACGTCAGTATACAACTAAAAATATGAAAAGACCAACATAGAGCATAGGAAATGATGGAGACAAGGGATTTTACTTTTTTTACTTCATTTAATTTACATTGTGTACATTTCCATGATTGTTACAAAGTGCACATACAGAGCTATCTACGCACCTGAAACACCCTTGAAATCTGATGCCTTTGATTCCCGCTGAACATAGATGCAACCAAGGCACTTGCTGTTACAAAAAATGTGTCATAATATATAAGCACTAGGTTCTGAAAAATACCTTACAATGAAAAGATAGTGCACATTGAATCGTATGAAATGCAGCATTCTCATTTCATGGACAATACGTGAAGCACTGCTTTTATGAAAGTTCACTTTTGAAATGAGACTTTGAGATAAAAAAAAAAAAAAAAAAGAGCACAATACCTCAAGAACTACAGAACTCAACTGAAGAAATAAAATTTAATTTGCAATGATCCACAAAATCCATAAAACTAAACCAGCGGGAACTAATAAAAAAAGGCAACACACCTGATGAGACCAACAAGAGGAAGCTTGGCCACTGATCTCTTCATATAGATGAAATCCAAGATTATAACAGAACATTCAGAACAAAAAACGTCAGAATCATACATATGTACAGATACATGCATTCATATGGAAAAAGAATGTCACGTGACAAACCTTAGCAACAAAACTTGGGAACGAGGAAGACATGTGATACAAAATATCCAAGTAAGACACATGATTAGATATTATTACACCGGGTCTCCCCGTCTCTTCAGGCTGAGGTTTGTTTTCCTAGTTAAGCATGAAGCAGAAAAAACAAATTAAAGATATGACAAGAGAGAACATTTTGACTGCAAATTATAATGAAACAAGCTGGCCGGCAATAACCAACAACCAACTAAGATACATCCAATAGTCTTTTGAGCTATGACAAGGTAGATAGAGGCACAAGCGAGCAAATAAATATACTAGTACAAGTCAGTTCCGATAAACTTAACTAGAAACATTTATTAACAAAACGTTAAATATTAACAAAATTAAATTTTGCGCATAAATCTAAACTACGGTTCCCAACCCCAGTTGCAGCCACAATATAAAAGTTTAGAGGAGTTTAGAGGTCTCCGCAAAAAGTATCACAACTGCAATTTGTCGCCGCAGTATAAAGGCTTTAAATGTCTCTACAACAGCATCACAGCCATATTGGCCCTAATTTTGCCACAATATTCAAGGTTCACAGTATAATCGCAATTGTGTCAACAAACGCAATTTCTAACCATTCCTCCTCTCATTTTTGCTATCCAACTTTACTTCTACATAATAATAAACACCTATCATAAACTTATAAAGAGCTTTTCACAAGTAAAGACTACTAAACTTATCCTAATTAAAAACCTTATCACAAATCGAAAAACCATAAACTTAACTTAACTAAGCTAATCCTAATGAATTGAAATTGAACAATTAACAAAAAAGTGAAAGTAGAATCGAAACCTGATTGAAAAAGTTAGAAGAAACATGAATCCAATAAAATCCAAAAATGAAAAGCATAGCTCTAGAAAGAGCTTTCCCACACTTAACAATAACACTTCTTCTCCACCCACCCAAATGAGCATAATCCTCTTGTTCATCTTCACGATTAGGGATTTTAAACAGTGTACAAACCCTACAAACCACATAATAAACCACCAAAACCGTTACAGCAAGAATCACTCTAATCGGAAGAAGAGTCACAAGCGCGAAACCAAGGAAAAGCTTCTCCTTAGCTCCTAACTCTCCTCTTCCCATCGTCCCGTACACATCGTTGCGAACATATGCGGCGAATTTCTTCTCAAGGTCTTGAAGCTCCGCCGCGGTGGTGGTGGTGGTGGTGGAAGAGAGGGAATCGGATTTGAGAAGAGGACGATCGTCACGAACGGTGGCGGTGGTGGTGGTTCCGTTTGGTTTGGGTGGTTTTGAATTTAGGTCTTTGAGTTCTGACTCCAACCCCTTCATCATTGTTGTTCATAGATTATGATTATTCGTTGCTTATTCTTTGAATTTATATTCAGATATGCTTTCGTATAGTAGGAGATGGATAATAGTAGTTAATTGGGCGATAATTAATGATTAATTAGGGTTTTTAGTCACATCAGAGAGAAATAACTGAGATTAGCTTAGATTCACGGCATCTCCCAAAAGCTTCCTTTCCCAGATCTACACGCATTTTTTACCAATATTTTTATCAATAACTTTTATGTATGATATTCTCTTTATTAGAGAAAATCTTGGGAAAAACTTTTGACTTCAATAATCCAGATCACAAAATTTTATTAAATCCTTAACACCTGGCATAATCAAGAAATCTTTCAAAAAAAATCAAGTTTATCACTAAGAAAATAAATAAAAGTATAAAAAAATTGGAGTTTTTTGTCAAGTAAATAAAAGTAAAAAATATTCTTTTTGGGTCGTAGGCCCTCCTTTGTACCAAAAAATAAAAAAGTAAAAAATTGGGGTATTACATTCCTTCATTTAACTTTTTCAAAATTTTGGTTATTTATCGCATTTTTATTTTTTTTTTGGTATAAAACAGGGCCTAAGCCCGAAGAAAAAACAAAACTAAAAAACTATCCGAACACTCTTAGGCATGTAAACCCCGAAAAAGTCATCAAAAAGTAAGCTATGGAGATCATTAGGAGGAGACTCCACCATAGAACACCTATAAGAATCTAAAGACAAACTGTTATTAGCAAGCCAGTCAGCACTTCGGTTTCCCTCGCGCAAAGTATGAAGAACTTGAACCTGCCAATCCATACTCAAAAGATTGTGAATATGTTTCACCAAAATGGGAACAATCCCCCCAAGATTGCAATTATACGTTATCATATCAATCAAGAGCTTTGAATCACTCTCCACGATAAGTTGTGGAATGCGGTCTCTCCAAGCCATCTCTAACCCTAGATACACGCCCCACATCTCCGCATGTAGAGCATCACAAGAACCAATCTTCTTCATGTAGCCTTTGATCCAACGCCCATCGGAGTTGCGAAACAAGCCTCCACAACCTGAAACATCGTTATTCCCTTTGCAAGTACCATCACTATTGAGCTTGATCCAACCCTCAGGAGGTCTATTCCAGCCAACGTGAATAATCTCCCTATTTTGAGGATTTCGATGGAGATGTTGATACGTGCACTCTTCGATGTTTTTTGAGTAGCTCTGAATCACTCTGGCCGGATCATATGGCCGCTGGAAATTGTCCTAAAAAATAGTTTTATTTCTCCACGTCCAGAGAAACCAACATGTCGTCATGAAAGTTGTTTGCCAACCATCTTTGTTAGGACCAATGTTGTGCTTGTTGAGATTGGTGAAAATCCATTCTCTGCAAGAGAATGAAAAGAAACTAGTAATAAAATTAGACGGAACTAGTCGAAGCCAAACTTGAGTAGCTTGTACACAGTCACGCAACACACGGAGAGTAGTCTCGTCATGCCTCCCACAACTAGTACATGTGGGCAATATTCCCACTCCCCATTTGCTCCTACGAAAAATTTTTAGAATACGCTCATGTGCAGCCAACCACATGAAAGTCTGGATGCGATGAGGTCCTTTCCAACCCCATAAAGTCTTCCAATCACCATCAACAACATGAGGGTCAACATGTTGCATGTTATAAGCACTTTTAACGGTAAAATGGTATGTACTAATTTCTCCCCATCCAATAATATCAGGACCATCAACATCAGTAGGGGAAGGGAGGGCAAGAACTTGATTTATCGCATTTTTTTAGGTTATTTGTTTATGTTATGATATATCTATTTATGACACAACAATGATATCATACATTTTTTTTTTATTGAAATGGATATTCATTGTAGTTTAATAAGTGTCACGTCATAAATGAATAGATCACTTCATCAAAAGTGAATGAAAAATAAAATGAAAAACCAAAATTTAGAAAGGAAAAAAACATCAAATAAGAAATGCGAAAACGGATTTTTAAATATAGGGGATGAAAACTTTAATAAAAAATGCGGGACGAGAATGTATTTAAGCATGCAATTTAATTACTTCTCAATTTATTCTATGATGCAAAACTGCACTTTTGTGACATAATGTCATGTGAAATTTGACCAAGTTAAGTGTGACATTCGATGATACATATTTTTAATGTAAATGAGAAGAAAAAAGATAAATAAATTGACTTATGTGTCACAATTAAATTGGTCAATGTCATGTGAGATTCTCACTTTAATGGTACACGAGTGAAGTCCTACTATATAGCTTATAAGTCAACTCTAGTCCTAAAACATACCCCATAATTTCTTTTGTAGTCCACAAACATACCCATATAACTAGGATATGGATTGTCTACCTTTAAGGAGGTATAACCAAGTATAACTAAGGTAAAAGAGTGTATTTGCATAAATGTCGATGTTACATATACCATTATCATTGTAACATTCTCTATGTTAATGCCACCACAACAGTGCGTGCCTCAATTTCGCTCTCAATGGAATTGTAACTTCTAATCTACTATTTTTGTGTGATATCAGGATTAGATTGTAACTCCCAATTGACTTTTTTCAGCAAGGTGGACAATTTTAATGTACCTGTTGAACAATCATCTAACTAAGCCCAAATGCTCCACCTTAAAACCGACTACCTAGAATGAATTGTGCATACTTTCCTCCATCTCAATTTTATACAGATAAAGAAACAAATTGTGTATAACAATTGTCGCTCAACTAGAAATTATTACATCAAAGAAGGAGTACATTGAACCACCACAGAGCCGTTTCTCAACCAAGCACAAGTTAAGTTGTCCAAAGCTCAAGTGACAATAGGTTAGCATAAATGTTATAATATAATTGCACCAAATTAAAAATTACTCCATTGCACATGTTTTGTGTATACTATACTGATCTATCTATCATAAACAAAAGATATTGATAATTTTCTTAACACTTTCTGCACAGCTGCTTTGAATTTCAGCAGGGGTTGCAGACTTGTAATGTAGTTTTACTCATTAGTTAAGTTAATTAAATTAAATTAAATCAGTGAGCAGTAATGATTTTGCACATGTAAACTATCACGAAAGCAAGTGATTTTCTTAATCCAGTATTTGGGATAAACCATATAGAAAAAGAAAAGGAAAGTTGCAGCAGTTCAATATTTTTATATTTCCAACAGCCAGCAAATGAAACCATACATGACTTAAGCTCAACAGAGACAAACATATTCACTTATTGCAAAATGGAAAGTGTTTCCAGCTCGTAGCGTTCACTTCAATTTTCCATGAATATAATAAAACTTCAAAATGGCTAACAAAATGATCAGACAGTTCACTCGTCTACTGGCCTTTGCCCCAGCACAGAAATGTCTTCATATCGTTTCTGCAGAAGAGAATGTAATTATAACACAAGTAAAAATATGAATCACAAATGGATCAAATCATGAGTCAAAAACAAACTAAAGTCCTTTAACTTAATTTCAGATCACATTTAAGTCCTTTATCTTCTTTTTTTTCAAAAAAGATAAAGGACTGAAATGTCATTTGAAATTAAGTTAAAGGACTATTGGAGTAATTTTGCAAACGAAAAAGGAACAATGATTTTAAACTACAATCCCTCAAAAAAAATGATTTTAAACTACAAATTGACACAACAGCATAACATAATTCTCATAAAACAAAATCACAAGTCATATATGTCTTAAGCCAGTATGATAACAGAGCAATGCAACAGCCAGAGGCCCGAGAGGGTGCATAAATTGAGTGAGTGATTGTGTGAAGCCCTTTCAGAAGAAAGGTAATAGAGCAAAGAAATAATCAAATAGGTGCACATTCAATGGTGTGATTGGTTGTGTGAGCCCATTCCTAAAAGGAACATAAATAGATAGCACAGTGGAATAATCCAATTGAGTGCCTTCAACAGTGCTCCTTCGTTTCATTTTCATGGAACAAATTAAGATTACTTAAATTTTCAATTTCTTTGTTGTTAAATTGCTGAATTGTTAATTTCATACCAGGAATGCAAAATCACATTTATGGTTCATTATAGGATAGGCTTGCAGGTCATTTTGAGTTCTGCAATCTTAATGAATATTTTTATTATCAAAGACTGGTGTTTTAGAAATGATAAAAATGGCAATAGCCACCTGAGATGAGAGTGACAAATAGACACTCATGTCAATAGAAATAAAACAAGAGCAGATTTTAATCTAGTCTTTGAAGCCTCCACAACAATGATAACACAAATCATCTTTCCCTTTTGCTACAAAATAGGTCAATCAGGGAAGCTGCGTCACCAAGGGACATGGAAGAAAACGCGGTGGTGGAAGAAATAGCAGCTGGAAATGAAGAGCATGGCATGCCCCTTGATGAGTTTTTGCGTCAAAAATAGAGCGGAAGTGATGGTGGTGTGTGTGTGTGTGGGGGGGGTGCTTCAGCAGTCAGCACATATTAGAGGAAAAAAGAAATTTGCTTTTATGACTTTTGAAGAAGGGAGCTACCAAAGCATGGTAAACAATGAAAATTTATAAGTTTATCTACAAAACTTGAATAAAACTATCAGTACAGATCAACGCACGCATAACACAGTGTGCCAGAATTACTTCGTATAAGCAAAAGGTGACGCTTTCCAGTAAAATTGTTTCAACAGGCTTTGGATGAAATGCAATATGTTAACATGATCAAGTAGCATCAGTGTAGGAAACAATGAGTGAAAGTCGGCAGTAGAGAACCATAAAATGGGTACCGATTAGTGAACAAAGAACCAAAAGAAACGACCAAAACAAAGTAGAGATTAATGACCAAGATCAGCAGCTCAAAAAATTCAGCAAAGCAGATATATAATTTGGAAATGTTAAACTAGAACTAAGCACAGATAATATAAGCTGCAAACACCCAAGGCTCTGTTTGCGAGTTTGGAGGGAAAGGAATGGACTTTGGGAGGGGATGGCTTTGAGGGGCATATTTTTCGTCATAAAACAAAATCCCCTCAACTGGGGGAACACAAAAATTGTATTGTAGGATTTTGGAAGGTTTAGATAATTACTTCAAACTCAGTCTATGTTGTTATAATACTCTCAATAAAAAATATATATTGATTATAAACATCAATTTATCATTCCTTACAACATCACTGTTTCTAAAAAGATGGAAGATTTCTCTATTTCTACCTCTACTCTCCACCCCCAAACCCTCCCCACCTCCAAACTTGCAAATAGAACCTAAGAGAAAATCAGATGACAACGAATAAGCCTAATGCATCCACACTGAATAGTAGGAATAGAAACGTGAAGACTTCTCCATTTCCTTACTCGGTTGTCTGTTATGTTCTCTAAAGCTTCTAATGTTTACCCAACAATAACAGTTACAGGCTATGAAGAGATTCTAATTTCGGGTTTTGCGGTGGCCGCAATTGACAGCCACAGTATCATGCCAAAATGAAGCAACAATCGCATACTCATAAAATTAGAAAATCATTTATCCTAAGAGATTATTCTATAAAAACCCAAGGAATAAACATTTCAACACAATAAAAATATCACATCAACCAAAAATGCAAATTTCATAAGCCTGATCGCTTTCAAAGTTATATAATAGTAATCAGATCGGAATTGAATCGCAGTTATATGAGAAGCGTAATTTTAAAATTCGATAGATTAAGCATAAAGTGGAATAGATTCAGTACCCCAACATTGTTGTATTCCCAGAGCTTGTGAACACCGTAATCCACAGCCTGCCACGAAATTCAGCGATCTTCAATAAGAATAAACGAAAATCAAATAAGGGTAAAATTAAAAGGGGAAAATTAACTAACCCGTTCACCGAGAAAAGCACCGGCGATGACGAAGGTAACATAGACAGAGTTGCGGCGCATAAGAACCTTGTAAAGGCCTTCCAAAACGCCTCCTCCTCTTCTTTTAGCAGCGGATTCCATGGTTCCGGTACGGTGGTTCCGATCTGATTTGATTTCTAGGGTTTGTTTGTTAACACGCTCTCTTGTTTCTCTATATCTCCCCTTTCACCTTTCTCAAATGTAAACAAAGGATTGAGAATTCTTTGACCGTTTCAAACGAACCGTACCGGCTCGATCCGACCGGACACTGCCTGTTATTGATGGGCTGGACCGTTCGTTTGAATTTCTAGTGTAGGGAAATAAATTATATCGAAATATATTACTTTCTGCACCTTGTTTTTCTCTCATACTCCCCCTAACCGTTTCTTCTTCTTTTTTTATCTTCCTACTTTCTTTATTATCTACTTGTGGAAAGACTAACGGCAACAACATAATCAAGATTATGTGTTTAACTCAATTCTTTTAATAAACTAACTCAATAGTGATGGTTTAATTCAATTTTTCCAAAAAAATGATAAGTTGTTTTTTAATCCACTTGATCCGCTAGGTTTTCAAGAGAGAGAAAGTGAGTGAGTGAGTGATCAAACGATGTACTGCAAGGGCTTCATGTTAATGTGGTTCTTTACGCCACGGTGAGGGTTGAGAGTGATCAGAGGGATAGGGGACCACTTGACTTAAACGAAGTATAAGGAAGGGAAAGGAAGTGTACTAGTTTGGCAAAGATTAAAATGTGATCAATATATCAGGGTTTGGAATGGATTAGGCTTTGGAAAATAGAATCAGACAAGGATTCAAGACTTGGGCATCACATGCAACGATTGAGAAAGAATAAGGCAATGATGATTTCGTTCAAATTCAACAACATTTTATGAAAGATGTTGACACTTTTGGTACAACAATGACAAAATGAGGAAAAGCGATTGTGTCAAATTGAATGAAGTTTGATACTTATGTTGCTGATAACATTAAATGTTATGTTGCTGATATTTTAAAAACGCGCATGTTTGTTTTGGTACATTCAAGCCTCTTGTTTCAGGAAATAGTTAAGATAAGGGTCATGTTAACCAGTGCCCCCATGACACTAGTTAAGCAACTAAAAATGACAAGAAAAGAGAAAATTAACATTAAAAGCAACACCTTTTCAAGTTTCAAAAACTAACATACACAATTTACAAGAAAATATTTCGTTTTATAATTCATTAACTAGTGCGGCACTAGTTAGCATCTCCCTTAAAATAAAATGCAAATTTTGATACATTTAATTTTCGTTTTTGAAACCGGTAGTTAAAATAATTTTGTTTTGTTTGAAATTTGTGTAGAGTCGTTATATATGTAATTAAAAGTTAAAACAATCTTACATAAGTGTTTAACACAAATAGCATAAAGGAGCATCATACATATCAAGGTGACGTTTATGGTGGGGAGGTTGGCTAAATTTCTCATGATGGGAAATATACATTATCACCATTGAGATAGTTGTTTAACAATCAATGGTTTAGTTTTGAGAGGGCTAAAATAACACAAGTAGAGATGACACATGGGATAACTTTCTTTTCGATGGGATTTTTATTAAAAAAAAACATAGAACAACCTGTTTTAATTTTTTACGATAAAACTGAACCTGTTCTATTTTTAAGAAACAATAGAGCTTAACATGTTGATGGTGATTATACCAATTTATTGATTAATTCCGGTTTGAAATTCATTCATTAATTACCATCCATTAAAATAACAAATTATCTATATTGGAATAAAACCAAATACTCTATTTTTTCTTTTCACTTTTTTCTGGTTTTGAATTAATAAGTTATTTATATTCTTTTGAAAGAAATAAGTTACTTGTGTGTGTATATATATTATCTAACCATGTTAAACCAAGATAACAACCAAAATACAGCAGTTAGTTACAAGTTAAGAACATGTTCCAAAATAACAAAAGTTCATTTAAACCTTTTTATTATAATCCTTTCTCGTGTGTTGCATGAGTGTTAAAACATGTATTATATATGTGTATGTGTGTGCGTACACATATATAATACTTGTTAAACCAAGATAACATCCAAAATATAGAAGTCAGTCATAGGTTAAAGAGTTATTTTATATTACGTGCGTGCGTGCGTGTGTGTCTTTATAAAATAATCATATTTTCAACATAAGCAATGATTAACTACACATCTTATTAATAATGAGATAGAGTTTTTTTTAATTAAGTAATCCAGTGACTATAATTCACTTGTTATCACATAGTTAAAATATTTATGAGCAAGTTAAGAAATTATAAAAATATTTATAAATCAAAGAAATACAAGTTGTTGATTTTAGAAACCGATGTTTAATCAATTTTCTAGTGAATCAACACATATCCCTTATTCCTTAAAGTTATTAGGTTTGCAACAAGTTAACCCTAAAGATTTGGAGCCAAATTAGCAGCAATTAATGCTAATGAGTTAACCCTAAAATAATTTGGCTCCAAAGTATCTGGCTCTTTGAATTCAAAATAATGCAATTATTGTGGTCTGTTTAGTTTACCGTGTTTTATGTAAACCTTTAGTTTTTCATTTAGTTTGTATTTGTATTTCAAAATTCCCCTTGCTCGAATACATCACAACATTATTATTTTTTTTTAAGGCAAAGGAAGTTGTAGCAAAGAACTACAACTCCAAAAGATATATAACAAAGAGAAGAAAAAACAAACAACAAAGAGGGGGGACATGAACCAAAACCCTCAAGGGATTAAGAAAGCCTGAAATTAGGTAAACCTAGCCTATTAGTTACTAAGTCTGACCTAATAGAAGGAGGAGGATGAGTAAACCAACAGTGAGAAATCAAAGTTAACCCTAAGTTTGTCATAGTATCAGCACATTTGTTTCCCTCCCTATATATATGAGACACGTGAAAGTTCATTGATGAAATGAGGTGGAGACAATTGTTCCATCTGTTTTGAAGGTGCCATGGGACGATCTTATGAGATTTAAATGCTTGGGATACCAACATTGAATTTGTTTCCAACCAAAGGGAATACCAACTTTTTTATGAGCAATTTCAATTGCTAACATTGCACCAATAAGCTCAGAGCAAAGAGCAGAAGACACACCAAGATTAACAGCAAACCCACCAATAAAATTCGAGCTGGAGTTTCTAAAGAGACCACCGCAAGCAGCCTGTCCAGGGTTACCAAGCGAGGCTCTGTCAGTATTGCACTTTATCCAGTTAAAAATAGGAGGATTCCAAATAACTTCTTTGATGATTTGAGGCTTAGGAGGCTTAATGGTAAAATCAAAATGCTTTAAAATAGAGAAGTCAGACATAGAGGAGGAAGCCGTGAGAGAAGTTAAATTTCCTGACATAGAAGTACCAGCAATGATTAGGTTGAGAGCAGATTTAATGTTGATTACTTTATCATTGAATCTCATTTAGTTTCTACAAAACCAAATTGTGTGGAAAGAGTTGATAATGGCAACAAGCATGACAATTTTGCATTGAGGGCTATTGGACTTCCGTTTTGAAAACCAACACATCTATCCATCAGCAATCCTTTTTTTCCCACGCATATTAACACAATCATGCACCTTATTCCCTCCTTTTGTTTTATTTTTGGAGCATGTTGACTCCATTTTTTGCATTGTGTTGTCGTTAAGGTTGTTGTTGAAGTTTGACAAATCTATTTTGTTCAAGACTATTTCGGTTTAATTAAGTATCATTAGCTTCATTTCAATTTCGGTTATATTTTTCCCTAATTAATTCTCTGTTGATGGTTAATGATCCAGTTAAACAATTTTCTTTATACATATGCTTGATACCATGTTTAACGGGTTATATGCATTAACAACTAAGCTTTAAGAATCAATTTAATGAACAGCTACACATCTGTTATAGTATCGAAAACCATAACAAGTTGTATGAAAAATTCCTTCAAAAAAAAATTGTATGAAAAATGCATGTTAAATAAATGCCTTGTTTTTGTTTTCGAAAAAAAATTATTATAGAAGCCACAAACCACACTTTAGATGAGCAAGGCTGCGCAGCACAATAGTTACGGCAGATAAAACAACACTCTGTTGAAGCATAGAAATAAAAACTAAAAACACCAACAATTGCCTCTTCAGAACACTCTATTAAAAAAATGTTGTCTTTATATGAAGCAATGCTAATATGGAAATATAGAAGGTTCTTTTTAAAAGGATACAGGGTTGCTTACTGAAATGCTTTTATACTACAAGGGCTATTGGACTTCCGTTTTTAAAGTTTTTTACCAGTGAAGTTTAGAGATAAATACTGTGAAAGAAATATACATTATTTTGAATGTTATTATTATATTTTAAAACATTAGATGAAATTAGAGTAAAAATGGTGCAAACTAACATTTGGCCAATTTATATGAAATCCATTTGATTACATTCAAATTTATGATTGGAAAATTTTACATTTTTTAAATGTTTAGATCAATAATATGGGCCAATTACCATTAAAAGGAGTTAAGGGAAAGTTGTTGGCATTTTTTAAATGTTTTTATGAAATTAGTGTAAAAATGGTGTTAACTAACAATGTGACATTTTATTTGTTTACTTTCTCCGATAAAATGGGCGAGTTATCATCAAAATAGGTTAAATAATAATTGTTAGTTTTTTTAAAAATGTTTGTGTGGAATTAGTGTAAAAACTGATTGGACTAAAAATTTGGAAACAACGTGATTTTTTTAAAATTTTTTATATGGAATTATTTTGCAAATGAGCGATTCAACTAAACAGTTTCAAAATGTTTTCTAAGTCGCAGCCAGACAATAATTCATGATGTACAACTCAATTTATTTTACTTTTATTTTTAAGACTTACTTATGTTTATTTAAAAAAATGGAGGCATGTATTTGGGGTGTGAATTAAATTTAACAGCTTATCTATGGGCTTGGCGTTAAGTTTTAGTTTAATTGTTTTTTTGGAATTTCAACAAGTGTTTTGTATAGTGTAGTTTATTTTTTTCTCGAAAATTGTTCTTCTGACTTCAAAAACGTCATATTGACACAAGAAAATTACCTTAAAGCCCTAAGTGGTAGTTAACTACCGAACTGCCGCTGGCCTCAACGGTAGCTAACTGCCGTTGTTTTTTTCCCCCAAAACCAGAAAACGCCTACCTCCTATTCACTCATCACCTTACCTCATTAATGAATTATATATAATGTAATGACCAATTTTTTTGGCTAATATGTAACTAACATTTAATGAATTATATATATATATATTTGAGTTTCGCATTTATTATAAATGAGTTTTGCTATAAGTCACCCATGAAGGTGTCTTTTAGCACCCCACACCTTAAGGTGTGATTTTCATTTTTTAGTTATAACTTTGTTAAAAGACACCTTCATAAAAATTAGTTGGTGTCTTTTAGCAAATGCTCATAGAATAACTTGCTAAAAGACACCTTCATAAAATGCGTCTTCTAGTAAAACTCATTATAAATTAATGTACTTTACGTGTAATGTGTTGCATAATGTGAAAAATTTGACGAATTCCAGACAATTGTGAAACGTTAACGCATTATCGGTTTTGTGCAATGTTACCGAATAATTGATAAACTATGAAATGTTGATGTTTGTGATTGCTGGATGTTGTTGTTTCGGTTTGATTTCATGCGGAATTGTCGTTTGGAATTACAGGTACAAACATGCCAAAATGGTTGGAAAAACCATTGCAGACCGCACTGGTTCTGTTTACTGGTGTGAACGGCAGTTAACTGTTGTCGGTTGCTTGAGCGCTAGTTAACTGCCACTGAGGACTTTTAAGTAATTTTCATGTGTTAGTCAGAAAAGCAATTTTCTTTTTTCTCCCTTGTAGTTATTTTTTATTGTGACTATACAAATGCACAAGGCTTATTATTGTGATGGCACAAGTTTTATTGGAAATTATAGAATACAATTTCTAAGGCACGAACAGTCACTTAAAAATGTTGGCCTATATCTACCAACTCCCGTATTTTCACATGGACAACTATATGTTGTTGTTTCAAGAGTTACCTCAAGAGAAGAGTTAAATATATTGATCACTGATATCACATCAATTTTTAGTATTCTAACTATGTCACATCAATTTTTTTCCATATTATTGTTACTCAACATTATACAGCTCAAAAGACCCGTGCGGCGCACAGGTCAGAAATTTAATACGTGACAAGTTTGGTAAATAAATATTGTGACAAGTTTGGTAAATCAATATTATTTCTTCTTTCTCTCTTTGTAATCTATACATCCTTTTGGACCCTATTAACTTTCTTCTTTCTCTTTGTCAACAATCAACTTTCTTCTTTCTAAATTCATACACTATATGCAGTCTTTCTTCATTTTTGTAAATTTAGCTATGAAATCTAGGAACTTTCCTATGAATTTGTTTTTGCTATGTATAATTTATAAAGTCACCTCCTATTAAATTCAAACAAAGTCATAATCCTCGTTCTCTTTGGTTAATTTTTAAAGACTTAATTCTCATTATCTTTTATTACTTTTTAATTAAGCATCGTGGCTTGTTTTGCTCTGATTTACAAAACAAAACATCACTCCACACAATTAAGTGAAATTAACATAGGTAAAAAAAATCTTTACTTTGTAATGTCTTTGTGAAATGTCTTTAATCTTTAATTCAATTTTATTTTACTTTGCTCCAATAAGATTTCTCAATGTTTGACAATGTTACCATCTATTGCTACAATGAATTGCAAACAACTACCCATAATTTTAGCGCATCCAATAAGTTAAACAAAAAAGGTAATAAGTTAAACAAAAAAGGTTATGGCCTTGTGTGCAAGTTATCACAATTATCTAAGCTGGTTAAGTTGCTTCATGCATTTAAGTAGATTCTACATTTATTTAACTGTTCATAACAATTTTTCGTTTGGTCAAGTGAAATATGGCCGCCTAGCAGCTATCGAGGTGTTAGATGCTTTATCTAAATAAGGAATCGATGATCTTCTCACTGAAATTCAAGTCATTTTGAGCATCAAGCATCAAAACTTGAAGGAATTATACGGATGTTGCTTTGAACACGATCATAGAATTTTGGTTTATCGTTATGTCGAGAAAAATAGCTTAGCCAAGACATGCCTACATAAGTCATTTACATTGATTTCTAATGATAATATCATGTATGAAAGCAATAAATTCCAACAAGTGTATTGATTTATTATCCTAATAATACGACTTTCTTATACCTTTATGGGTTCCAGCCGCTGCAATATCAACTTCAGTTGGTATGTTAGGCGCATAGTTTGCGTCGGCATTGCCCAAGGGCTTGCTTTCCTCCACGAGGAGGTTCATCCCTACATCATTCACTAAGACATCAAAGCTGATACTATTTTGCTTGATGTAAACCTTAGGTTGATAATTGTAGATTTCAGTCTTGCAAAGTTGGTAGATCTTAACCATTCACATGTTACTGCAGTGCCTAAGGGAACCTTGTATGTTTTTTTTCTTTCTCCATACATTAATTTGCATATATTAATTGATACAATAAAAACCAAATTGGAAACTACCAGCATTTGGCAACATTAGATCATAATACAATAGAAAGAAACCTTTAAATACTATTACACTATGAGTTGAACAATTCTCCTCCATAACGACATTTCCAAGTCTTCAGATAATGCTCGGCGATAGCTGGGACTGGTCAATCCACACCACCGCGACTCTGCATAGTGTGTATTTGCCACAATTGGCAATGCACAACGATAGTGCGGATGAGGTAGCCGCTGGACTGAAGAAGATCAGCAAAGTACCAAGAAAAAAATTGCAATTTGCTGGTGGTGTTCATTTTTCTTTTGTTTACTTATTTCATGCTAACTTCTTAGTTTATTTATACACGTGTTTCTTTTTGTAGGGGTTATGCAACACCATTGTGGTGTGACAACATAGAGTAACGAGAAAGTTAGACATCTTCAGTTTTAATATTAAGCTCCTTAAGATTGTGAGTGGGAGGCCAAACACAAACTGCAATTTACCTGAGGGACAATAGTGTCTTCATTCAATGGTTAGTACATTTATTATTTGCAAACATTAAATTAAAAAACTGTACGGAGTGTCAGGAAAACATTGTTTAAGATACCACGGTTTACCCGAGAGAGAAATGTATGTAGTGTGAGTAAAATATTGTTTTTGATCTATATATTCCTCGTTTTTTTTGTTTTGTTTTCATTCTTAATTTGTTTGCCAATAAGGTATCACACGTGGGCATGAAATTTATATGAAAAAGGAGAAATACAAAACATGTCAAATAAAATTATTGAAGGTTAAATCAATGTGCTAGAGGCGGCCAAATTTTCGAAGATTGGCCTTCTTTACACGCATGATTTCCCTGAGCTTCGACCTTCCATGTCTACCGTTGTCATTATGCTTGAAGGTGAAGAATGTGTCAACGAGGAGATTCTTAAAAAATCAGACCCCATCTTGTATGTCTCCGTACATCCCTACATGAAAATTTATCCTCACAAACTCGATTTTGTATTTTGTCTCTTTTGAAATATTTTTGTGGATTTGTTCTGGATATGTGATAATCTTGTTCAATCTTTCATATAAAATTTTAATTAGTCTTTTTAGGATTGTTATCAAATTCACAACGACATTTTTCAATGTGAATCTTAATGATTAATTCATACAAAAATTTCATTTTACTATTGCATGGGATCCCCTAATATCGTCCCCAATTTTAGGGTCCACAAGTGGTCCTCTCTATTTTGCCGCCTATATCATGTTCACCTTTTTTGGGGTTTAATTCAATTTGAAAGTATAAAGACGACACATTTTATAATATGGACGAATTTGGTACGGTTTACAGTAGACAGACAATTTGCACCATTAGATTTAACTTTTTGCAACTAAGATGCAATCCTATGGTTCTCATTATTCTCTCTCACACAACTCTTCTCTCCTCCATCGAGACACCCCCATCCTCAATCATCCACCACTTTTTTGACCCAACCTTACAATAGCTTCTTGAATTTTATTATCTTGTTCATAGGCTTTTTGGGCCAAGAACATTGAAACGAGGACCCCTTTGTGTGTAGTGTTAATTTGCAATTTTCGAAAACACGAATTATGTAGACATGGGTGTTAACCCAGAACGTGAAAACACCAATGAACTCATTTTATGAGATGGTTTTGTGGTTCAAATATTTGAGGATTGTGTTTATTAATGATGGTTTTGTGAATCAATTTATGGTGATGAGATAAGTGCAAAAGTGTAGATTGGTTATGTTGATGACAAACTAAAGTGGAATTTGGTTGTGTTTTGCATACGCATAAAAAATAGCAACTGAAATGGTGATGGTATCGGTCATGGAGGTGTGTTTAAGAGCCTAACAGTATCAACTTGATCATATCAATCATTTAGAAAGACAAACAGTGTAGAAGTGAAATAGGAAGAAAAATAAATTGAGTGCAAACAGTGCATCATACAATCCCGGTACTAAACAATGGTCCATTATCCTTTCCATCAAACAATTGTAGTATTTATTATTTTATAACTACTATTTATTTATAAAAATTTGGTGGTGTAATCCCGTCTTTAGTTCAGTTGGTAGGGATATTGCATATTATATGTAAGGATAGAGGTTCGAACCCCAAACACTTCACTTCTCCACAATAAAATTGTGTGAGTTCTAGCCACTAGGCTACTTGACAAATTTTTATTTTTGATGGTGTACTGCTTATAATTCTAATAATAGTTTGGATCGCCAACATGATAACAAATAATACATACTAATATAATGAATAATCGTAAAGTATTCTATAAAAAATGTCCAACGATATGTAACTGTAAAATTTGTAGAGTACTTGTTGACTAACTAAGTAATTGTAGAGTTTCCTTCTTAAAATAAAAAAGTAATTGTAGAGTGTCTTTGAAAGAAGTAATTTTTTAGTATTTTTTTTACTAAGAAATTGTAGAGTACCTTCGTCCACTAATATATAAAAAATACGATATCACCATAAGCTACTGTTCAGACTATCGCACAATATTATTTTTACAATGAATTGAACTCTCTTCAGCTAAAATGTACAAAAGAGTGACATTGACTAAAACGTAAAAAATAACCAAAATGCACAAGAGAATTAAGTTGGCATTTGTTAAATTGGACTATCTTACATGAGAGAAGTTATCACTATTAAGATTTTAAAATTAACTTAAATGCACAGGATAAATTATCACCGTTGTAATTAACCCCGATAAACGAGACAATGTCAATAATAAAATCTTAAAATAACTCGGTTGCACGAGACAAGTTGCCACTAATGAAAATTGCCCTGATAAATTAAAAAATATTATACGTGGGCATCAGATAAGAAATTAAAAATAGACACAGAAAAAGCGTTCCACTAACCCAAACAACGAAAAACATCGATCTTTAATCAATTAGATAAAAATGTTTTGAAAACAATTTGTGTCACTACATGAGAAATTATACGATATTACTACAACAATGTTGCTACTATTTAGACTCTCACACCAAATTAATTCTACAATAACATTGAACTCTCTTCAACTAAATTGCAAATCGACTAAAATTTAAAAAATAACAAAAATACATAGAGAAGTTGACACTGATAAAATTTCAAAAAGTACCCGAGACGGACCAGAACTAGACCCATCGTGGCAAGTGACACACCAGCCCTGATTTTTTTTTTTTTTGATACAACTTCACAAACAGCACACGCTTTTCCTTCTTCTATTGTTTTTACCAAACACATACAGGTATACAGCAACTACAAATCATCAGTGCACTGTGCCCCACCCACCGGCCACCACCGACGACAACCCACCACCGTCCACCAACCTCTGTCGCTCGCTCCACTATCTCTGTTTAAGGTCTGTTTCCGCCCCCTGCTACCATCTCTCTTCCCTTTTTAATTGAAATCGTGTTTAAGCTTCTCTTCTTCATTTTGCTTATTATGATTAATTGTCCATACTGAAGTTGCCGATTGAAGTTGTTTATACTGAAATTGCCAATTGAAGTTGATTATGCTGAAATTTCAAAACCTAATGAGAGCTAGCTAGAAAAACAAAAAAGAATGGCTCAATTTTGGTCACAATACTGAAATTGAAACTGATTTTAGCTTTTATAAATATCATTAGGTTCTGGCTATTGAAATTGAAATTGAATATAATTGAATCATGATATATTGTTTTGTCTGTTGATTTTATATTTTATCATTACTAATCTAATATATTGTTTTGTCGTATAATTGAACTAGGATGAATAATGTTTTACTAGTTTTTTTTTTCTTCAAAAAAAAAAAAGTCAGACTTTGTTACTCTCCCTACTACAAGCTCTATCTCTAGGTAACAAAGTCTGACTTTGAAAACTGGAAAAATTACTTTTATCACTTTAATACTGTTAATTCTTATAATTTTATATTGATTATGTGATTTAAGGTGATTTTATGAATTTAGCTGTTCGGTTTTACAAATTACATTGCAGCAGTTAGCTTAATGAGGGGTAACCTTGGCGCAACTGGTAAAGTTGTTGTCATGTGACTGAAAGGTCACGGGTTCAAGTCCTGGAAATAGCCTCTTGTGTAAAAAACAGGGTAAGGCTGCGTACAATACACCAATAATGGTGGGACCCCTTCCCGGACCCTGCATATGCGGGAGCTTTATGCACCGGGTTGCCTTTTAGCAGTTAGCTTAATAAATAAATATCTTGAGTTAGGAAACTCATTTTTGAGTGAGACTAGTTGGATTTGAAAGCTGTCATATAGTTGTATGATATTGGAAAATTTTGTGAATTTACACTTCTTGCACACTTTTTCGTGATATTGTGAATGGAGTGTTCTGTTTTATAAATTTACTCTGCATTATTTCCTGACCTACAAAGCTCGTTTTCGAATGGGACCAATGGCATTTGAAAGATGACATCTAGAATTCTAGTTATTAAATTTAGTATTATTTAATTATTTTACAAAAAAATTGTGCCTCAGTGATATTTTGAGTCCAGGTCCGCCCCTTTCAGTGGGTAATCACAATTTTGTAGGTTTGGAGGATCTTTGTGTATTTGTTGAAAACACGATTCCATAGCTTGTAGACTGAAGAAGACACGGTTGAGGCTGTGCAAGTGAAATCGATGGAGAGATTGGAATTGAAAGAAGTTCAGAAACTGGAAGGTCATACCGATAGGGTTTGGAGTTTGGATTGGAACCCTGCTACCGGTCATGCCGGTATTCCCCTCGTCTTCGCTTCTTGCAGCGGCGATAAAACTGTTCGAATCTGGGAACAAAACCTCTCCACTAACCTTTTCTCCTGCAAGGTACCTCTCTCTTTTTCTTACTGCAATCACTTTTCAATATTCATGTATATGGATTGCATAAACACTTTTGAGATCCATATTTTGATTGTTTGGTGTCAATTTCATTATGATGGATTGATGAAATTGGAGTTCAAAAATGAAATGCAGGCGACTTTGGAAGAAACACACACTCGAACTGTTCGATCTTGTGCTTGGTCACCGTCTGGAAAATTGTTAGCCACTGCAAGCTTTGATGCCACCACTGCCATATGGGAAAATGTTGGGGGTGAATTTGAGTGTGTCTCTACTTTGGAGGTATGCTATTGCCATGCTGTGAATATAGTCTTTCTGTTTCTTCTTTCCATTTGGATGTGTGTATTCTTTGATTGTTGCTATTCTTTTGGTCAATATGTATAAACCTGGTTTGCCATATATGTAAATTTTATGGTCAGGGACATGAAAATGAAGTCAAGAGTGTATCTTGGAATGCATCGGGAACTTTGCTTGCAACTTGTAGTAGAGATAAGTCTGTTTGGATATGGGAAGTGCAGCCAGGCAATGAGTTTGAGTGTGTTTCAGTGCTGCAAGGACATACCCAGGATGTGAAAATGGTGAGGTGGCACCCAACGGAGGATATATTATTTTCATGTAGCTATGATAATAATATTAAGGTAATGCAAACGCTAGAAAAGGCTTTTCCGTTTAAGTTTAATTTCCGTTCCTTAGTTTTACATGCTTCTTTTCTGAATGGTTGTGGTTCAACAACGTTATACTAATAACATTATAATGCAATCAAATTTCTTCCAGGTTTGGGCAGATGAAGGTGACAGTGACGATTGGCAATGTGTTCAAACTCTTGGAGAACCCAACAAGTACAACTTCTTAACATCTCCCATCAGCTCAGATTTTTCAGATTTTGTGTTTTCTTCTTTTTTAAAGCACGATTGTTTAGGCCAGTTTATGTAGGATAGCCAATTTTTCAAACTAATTTTGATTTTTTCACAGTGGTCATACATCTACTGTTTGGGCCCTCTCCTTTAATGCTAGTGGAGACAAAATGGTTACATGTAGGTATGTGAATCATCTCTCTTATTCATGCCTTGAATTATTTTTGGCATTTTCTTGAAGTTATGTGACATTTTGACTCCAACTCCTTATGGCAGCGATGATCTTACCCTGAGGGTATGGGAAACAGAACATGTAGGCATGCAATCTGGTGGTGGATTTGCACCTTGGTAAGTATTCTCCAGTCTTACATTCTAGCTTTTAGGGTTTTTTTTTTTAATTTTTTTTTTAAGGTTTTTAAAGTTATTGTTAGGGAAGTAAATCTGAAAATATCACATTCCCATACTTGTTTGCAAGTTTAAAAGAATATCTGCAAACATTATCAATTCCCAGGAAAATGGCATTCCCATGTTTTACCAATTTCTATTTCTGTGATGAGGGTAGGTATCCTTATTCGCATGACATGGCTGGGGAAGTTATACTGCTATAAATGTTAACATCCATTCCCATTTCTTTTCACTCTACTTGCTTGTTTGCTAAAATTGCTATTGTATTGCCTTTGCGTAGTCATCTTATCTTAAACTCAAGTTACTCAACTATAGGTTGGGCTTTCAAGTCAGAATCCAGAGGCGTCTTATCATTTTAATTATTATAATTTGGGATGGATTGTAATTTGTAACAGTCTAATTCAGTTTATTCATAGATTTTGAATTCAATTATATAAAGGTTGGGTTACTTACAATCTTTTATTCACTATGTCACCTTTATAAATGAGGGATCAATCATTTAACGATGGCTATTTATCCTATCCTCTTTTTTTTTTGGGGGTACACATTAATAAATAATAATCCTACTGACAATATAAAATTGTTTCTTTTGGGATTTTCAGGAGACATGTTTGCACTCTTACAGGGTATCATGATCGGACAATTTTTTCAGTTCATTGGTCAAGGTAGTTGCATCTTGGTTATCTTAAGTAAAGTTTTCATCTCAATTCTTGACATTTATACATTTGTGTAAATATGTTTTTTTTGAGAGAATTTATGTAAATCTTTTAGTGGTTTGCTGATTTAACCAACCTGTCATTCAATACTCACGAAGTCAACTGTCATAGATTTTAACTAAGCCAAGTCCCACTTTAAGGTAGTTAAATTAAGTTAGACTCATAATGGAGTAAATATGAGATATTACCTCCGTCCCTATGTATAGGACCATCGTGAAAAATACTTCAATTATTTTGCATAATGTTAGCCAATAAGCCATAAATGTTGTAATTAAAGCGAGTTGATGAGTTTCAATTATTTGAAGGGTGAAATTGAAAAATTGATGCAAATTATTAACAAATTCAGTGTTACTACAAACTTTTTTAATTCCTGTGAATTAGTCTACAAGTTACTATATATAGATGCGGAGGTAGTATTATGTTGCACAAATAAATCAGCCAATGTCCGTATTAAGAAAGTATGCTGACAGTCCATATTTGTATGGTGGACGAAAACCCTCTTGCTTTCTTTAGATCACTGAGAGGTTAATTTCATTTTCACAAAATTCTGCGGATTCAATCATTTGTTATTTTCTTTTGTCTTTTCTTTCTTTCTTTTTAATTGAAAGCAAGGTCTTTTTTCTTTTATTTTCTTTCTTTCTTTCTAATTGAAAGCAAGATGACAATAATGATTCGTTCACTTAATGCCTGTCATTAAGATAGTAGAAGAGTTCCAACTTATCTAATTTTGGCCTGTATAGTTCTGATGTATTTGTATCCTGCAATTTTTGTTGGTATGACAGGGGAGGTATCTTTGCCAGTGGAGCTGCCGATGATGCTATACGACTTTTTGTGGAGAACAATGAAAGTCAGGTATGTCATTGTTTTAGCTTTTCAGAATGTTTGTGTGCAACATTGTCATTACCCATAAATCAGGCCATTTGTGATTGGTATTAGTAATCCATAAATTGAATACTTAAGAAATTACAGCTGTGAATGTTGTGCAAGTTGGTACTAGTAAAATAGTAATTTATATAATTAGTATTAGTATCAAAATATTTTAATATACATTATAAATTATTTATACACACACACAGTATAAATTAAATAAATAAATATAAAATATTCAAATAGCGGCCATCCCGCTATCCCAATTTTAGGGTTAGCTGCTCCACTATACTATCTGGGATTGACAACTTTGCTTCCTTCCAAATGCTGGTAGGCTTAACAATTGCCATCATTTTAGTATGACATCATTTTTACAAACATGGAATGCCACTGGGAGCATATAGAGGTTTTATCATCGTACATTTTAGTCTAATCAGCTTGAAGAGTTCACAAAAAAGAAGTATCAGAATCTTTATATGTCCATTACATGTTCATTTTCCTGGTGCATAATCATACACTTCATGTCATGAACACAATGATTCTATTAGCTATCTGCGCTTATAGATAAGCCTGGAATTTTTTCGGTCTCTTTGTAGTTTGTACTTGCAAGCACAAGGTCAATAGTAACAAAAGGCTTAACAAACCAATGTTAAATTTGTTTTCATTTACAGCTAAACTGTTAACTGTATTTGCAACTCCATTTATCTACTTCAAGTTTTTTCTTTGAACTATAGGTTACTGGTGAACTGGAGCAGCTTGTTTCCAATGTTTTTCTTACTATAATACTATTCCTTCTCATTTTGTTCATATATTTGTGGGGTTGAATCAGATCTTTTTGTTTAGTTGCTCTTCTTGGCGTCTGAAAACTTGAGTGTTTTGCGCATCAACATTTGTGCAGTTGTTATTTAGAGATAACTCTGTATCTACATTGAATCCCAAGTCCCTGAAAAATTCAAACTTATATAAGAATGTGCGGATCTGCAGAAAAAAATGACAAACCAATAGAAGTATTGCTTAATAATTGTATATCTTTCGATGCATCTCACTCTATCAAGAAACATGTTAAAATTGACCAAACATTATTGTTTGCCTATGACATAGGTCGACGGTCCTTTGTACAAGTTGCTACTGAAGAAGGAGAAAGCTCATGACATGGATATAAATTATGTGCAGTGGAGCCATGGGGTAAGATTCTGAGACACTACTTTAGTGGAATCACATTGATGGTGAAGTGAATATCTCTTTACACAAAATCAAGTGGGTGGATTGGTAGATTCTACTACTATTATTAAAAGCTGACTGTGATTCTGAAGCACGGCCTCCTAAATATCCCTCTAATCAACTAAGTATTAGCTGATCAATAAAGGTTGTGATTTGTTGGCTATCTATGACTAATGAGTTGAAAGGGATTGGCCGAGAATTTTCACCAGAAAATGAAAGAACATTTAAATTTTCATCTTCACAGTTAAATATAAAATTTGTAGTCACGATATTGTCCGAACTTTAGGGATTAACTTGATAGCTATTGCTCCTATTTGCATTGTGTCTTTCTCTGTAATTTGTTATTAATCAACATATTTTGCTACTATTGTTTGCTAAACAGGAGAAGCCACTGCTAGCCTCTGCAAGCGATGATGGGACAATCAAGGTGTGGGATCTGGTATCATAGTGGTGATACTAGTTTAGCATATCTACTGTATCAGCAGCAGAAATTTATACCGGTGGAGCCTAACAGTAGAAATGCTAGATGTGCAGGCATCCTCATTGTCCTTTTTCTTTCTCTTAATTTAAAATTTTGATTATTGTATTTTTTAAATCTGGAGTTTGATTGTAAATTATAATTATTGTCAACTAAACTTTGCATTTTTGCACAAGAGTTGCTCAAAATTATTCACCTAGAGTGAATTAGTACTGTAAGTATACTTCAATCTGCGGGAACAAAGGATGTCCTTAACTAGAGCAACTGGTAATTGGATTGACTAGATTGAGCAATTTCATAATCCCCACGGTTTTCTGTTGGGTCGTAAAGCTAGTGCATTTGTTGTCGGAGAATTTTTAGTTCTTATTTTAAATGATAATTATGGAAATGTTACTTTATTTTTATGTGTTTTTCAAATATCAATGGAAAATGGTGAAAACAGCATTTTCAACACAATAAAAGTAATAATCATGTAATTGTCAGTCGAAACAAGAAATGAAACACATGTTTTGTCAAAACATAACAGACCTTGGTTCTCTCTACAATGTATTCTGAACCGATGGATATTGCTACTTGTTAGCGTTAGTACCAGTAGACATCACTAGTATATCCCAGGTTAGCCATTTGAAAATGCCCAATATGTACTGCACATGGAGGACTAACATATTAAGAAATGAGCATCATAAAGATAGATGTGCTCTAGGTAAAAATGCTAATTGTTCCTTGACATTTTGACATGTAAGTTGTATTATACTAGAGCATTTGATAGACAGCTAATCAATTTAATTTGAAATTTGGCCAACCTATTGCAAACATATGTATCTAGGTTATATCATCTCAGTATAGGACTTGTTCTTTTTAAAATGTTATTTTAATTAAATTGTTGGCGTGAGCATGATTCGAGTTATGTTTACTTAATAACAAACAATATATGGGAATTGTTTGTCTAGAGGCTGAACGTTATTTACATTGTTATAGATGGCCATGCTCAAAGGTAGGAAATGTGGGAGAGATCATTTGGGAATTTTCCCACTTTTTGTTCATTCATCATATATGTAAATATTCACAATTACCATCACATTTGGGGAATTGATTAAAGAATATCAAATGAGTGCTGAAAGTATCTGGTGAATGTAAATAGGAATCACATTTACATATTTTTAGTCCCAAAAATATTTGTTTATGGATGTCAAAAAAAACTCTCAAAGATTTGGTCACGCCTCTTCAACAACCACAAAAAATCAAATTCTCAAGAGATAAAAAAGGAAAGTAGTATATATAAATTTAACGAATAAGAAGCCATCCACGATGAATATATGGTTTGTCAAATAAACAGAATTACAGAAATGGAAGGAAAAAAGCTCTAACACCTGTTGTGTATACTTAGAGGAGCAGCATTGGTTTTAGTACCCTCTTCAACCAAAGCAGCACGTGCCATAGTGATCTTGCTTGGAACTAAAGGAGCATCAAATGCAGTGCAATCTATCCAATCCTTCAATAAATCCTCTTGACCCCATATTTCAGGAATCCAAACTCTTCCAGCTACTTCAACTCTATGCCTCTTCAGCCTCTCTCTTTCACTATCCTCTTCCAATGCTTCATCCATAGTTGTTAACTCTTTTGCTTCAACATCATCCATGGAAGAAACAGGAGCTAGCTCTTGCAATAGTACCATTTTCTCTTTGTTGCGAAGAAGAGATGGGTTTTGTGTTGCATCTTTATCTTTATCATCATGGTTTTGGACCTTTTGAGTGTTCAAAAAAGGAGGGTCATCTTGTTTTGTCTCCAAGTTGACATCTTTAGATGAGTCCAATGGGTGTGAAGGAATCTTGTCATCAGATTCAACAGAGGATTGGTGAGACATTATGAAAAGGTTGTTGTTTTCTTTCATGCAGAGAGAGAACAGAAGAAAAGAACACAGAAGAGTGGTTTTTTCTTCCTGTTTGAGATCTTGTTGTTGTTGTGAATAGAGAAGATTTGAATTGTGAGGAGTTGCATGTGTTGTGTGGGGAATAATGAGAGAAATGGAATGGGTGGGAAATTAGTTTACACGTAGTCCACAAGAGTTTCTTTTGTATGGTAAGTGACAAATCTACGTGTCTTGTTTCAGATGTGATTTTTAGATGTGTGGCTTAATTCTTATTTGGTAAGAGCTATAAAATGTCAAAATGGAACATACATACATTAAAATAAAGAGGAAGTGAGGTATGTGGGATTCCTTGGATTGATTTTTGGAGGATTGTGAGGTTGATGTTGATCTGCATGTCTAATTATATATGTCTCTTGGCTATCAACCACATAGGGTTCAATGATATACATGATTTTTTCATGTAATATTTAATATTATTCAATCAAAATATATTATTACTAAAAAATTGAATTAGCAATGGAAAACTAAAAATTGAAAATATGATGAAATCTTCCTTTAATTTTGTCTATTTAGTGGCTTGAGAATTAAATCGACATAATTTTACTTTTTTTGTCTACAATTTCACTTTTGTTAGTCCTATTTTTTTTATTAGATTAAACATGTTTTTAGTTCTATTATTCGAAATTTTTATAGATTAAACATGTAACTATAAAAAGTATATTTAATCATTTTTTTATCGGATAAAAATTGATATAAATGGGTAGTTGTGCTATGTTTTTTATGAGACCTACATTGGAAGACGCCTCAAGAGATATTTTTTTGTCGTTTTCTATTTTAGGAATGGGGAATATTTTGTGACTTGTGGTCATTAGCCTATTATAATAACTTCTTTTCTTGCTCTCTCTTTCAAACAAAAATGGGACATGAATTATCAACCCTTGGGATGTCTTAAAATTAATTAATCAAGTTGAAGATAATATACATAGACGCTCTACTGGACATCATTATGCAAGAAGGAAGTCTCAGTTTAATGCAAACAACTAACGTTTATTCCGTTTTATATCAATTCAATTTAAAGTTATATTTTTTTGTTGTTGAGGGAATTCAATTAAAAGTTATTCTATGCACCGATAGTTGTATATTTATACTAGATTTTTTGACGTGTGCTCCGCACGGGTTTATTGTAAAGGGATTGATATACGAATCATAAAATGCAGTATATAATTGGTAACAGTGAAAAAAATAACACGTGATAATTCATAGTAGACAAAATAAAACACTTGATAAAATGTATGAAATCTGAAAATATTATAAAATAAAATCCGGTAATCCTATCAATAATTCGGTAAAAGAAATATGAAATTTCTAGTCATTCGCATGTAGTTTCATCACACATTGCGAAATACTTCCTCATATACGACGTTAGACGTTACATTGGTATCTTCACCATCTTCATCCGTGATCAATATCTTTAGTCATTCTTTGTATGTAACTCTTGAAACAGCAACATACAACTGTCCGTGAGAAAATACAGGTGTTGGTAGATATACACTAACATGTTTAAACGACTGCCATTGACTTTTGTTATTTGTCATTGCAAATAATACAGTCAAAGGAAATTGTCGTTAGGTTAAATTACTGTTAACCTAATAAAGCAAATGGGAGGGAAAATATTAGGTTAAGTTGCTGCAAACCTAACAAAATTAATAAATAAGGATAAGTGTAGAAAATATTGTCAAAAAAAAG
>Ga0315915_1000112_pt1 | contig 59977 bp, 41 predicted proteins | sample MpolbnodulesMG_FD_207738 | JGI IMG/M metagenome (GOLD analysis project Ga0315915, IMG submission 207738) | Medicago polymorpha root nodule microbial communities from Los Angeles, California, United States - branched nodules | ecosystem: Host-associated > Plants > Roots > Nodule | place: USA... | reverse complement strand
GCCACACTTAGCTTGCACCACACACCCTATGATTAGAGCTTGGGAGGGAAAATGCAAAAGCAATTAGGGTTAAACAATTGCTTGACCTAATTAGCTTTTAGAGTAAGTATGATATGATGAGCATTGTGTCAGTTGAATCTTGAATGTATCCTCCGTGTATCAATCGTAGGGGTTTCGTGAGGCTCTTTCGTATAAAAAAAAAAGGGTTAACATTGATTTTGAGTCTAGTACTGTAATTTCCTTTGACTCTAGTGTATACTTGCGGTAGCTATGTGAGACATGTTTGTCATGCATGTTATTATTTTGGTAATTAAAAAAAATACAAGAAAATTTGTTTTTGAACTAGGTTGTAGATTGATTAAGGCTTACCAAACTAGGAAAAAAAGTTTGGCGCCGGTCATGATCTTTAAAATTGGGTCGTGACATATTAATTCTCACAGCGTATCAATTAGAGGCATTCACCACAATTTGAACAGTTCAATTATAAGTTGAAATTTAAAGGTGCAACGTATTCCAATAGACATGGTGAAAATGAGAAAGGAATAAGTTGATAAAAGAGAAAATGTAAGAAGGAAAAATGAAATGGTGTGAAAGATTGAGAAATGGTATGTGTTTAGTGTATGAAAAAATAGGGGATGTCTCCATTATGGATGCTCTAAAGGAGCAATTTTTCTAAGTGAATAACGTGAACCACACATATTGCAATTTGTTGTCCGTGTGCAGGCAACAATTTTTGAGAAAGTTGTTTTTATCTTGGGGTGTTAATTTGATATAGTAGGGCATCTTCTCTAAAAAGTACCAATTTCACACGCTTTCTCATGGGTTGCAGCGTGAGACTATTAATTGTTAGAGGCTTATGTTTAAGGCTTTCAAACATATATATCCTAGGTTGCCGACCTTCAAACATACAAAGAAGGCTTCCATTTACCATGGTGTTGCATTCAAGCGAATCCTTTCAAAAAAAAAATTAATTGAGTTGAGAGTTTAAATTACAAAGGTGTATGTTTGAAGGTCGGCAACCTAGGATATATTTTTCATGGCCCAAAGCCTTTGCTCAAGTAAATGGTTGGTCGATGGTGAACAAGAGGGTTACAAGACGTTGGAACAAGCAGAAGCTACATACCATGGTCATTGCAAGGACGTTGGACATGAATACATAATGGTTGAACGCACCAGTGCCTGGGATTCAGGTCAATAATCATATAGCGGCGACAATAACCATCATGATGAAACACAAGCTTGTAAGTTTAATATCAAATTCATTTTCTGTTATATAAACTCAAGCTTGTTTGTTTATTTACGTATTTACCAAACATTTTTTTATGATTGCAAGTTTGGGTGTCATAAAAAATGGCCAAAGATACTTTTACGATTTTTTGTTTGTTTTCAGTCGTATGAGGGTCTCGGCGCCCGTTTACACACCGCATGATGTCAAGGTTGTGGGGGGATTGAATTATTTCCGGTATTTTGGTTGTTTGGCATGTCCTTCGATTGTAAACCCAACTATTTCGTCGGACATTTCGCAAGGTCGGAATATGATGCAGGAGAGGATGTTGCGGTGGTTCTACCGCGTCGTCTGCAGCCACTGGAGAGAACATTCATGATTACAACTTCTATAATGTTCAGATCCTTTCAGAAAATTTTGAGAAGCTAGAAAATGAAAACATTGAGTTGTAGATGGAGATAGCGGCTTTGAAAGCAGAAAATGTTATTCACAACAGTTGTGGTTGATCTTATTTGCATTCACATGTTTCGTTGATTTATCTGTAAGAACCATGCATGTTCTTTCATCAATGTGTGTGTTGCAGTTGTTGCATGCAGACATGATAGAATGCATTGCTAGGCCTTAACTTTGGTGTAACATCCGTATAATTTGTATTATCCATGTGTAGGTATATCAATTCCATTCCATTGCATCAATTCCATTCCATTGCATGCTACCTAGTCTTAACTTTGAGTACCATAACTTATTTAAGCTATGGTCAATGAAAATAAAAATAAAAAAACAGCTTTTTACCATCAAATTTTTACCACATACCATAAAATAATTTTTTTTCTTTCCATATGGTATAAAAGTAGGTTAATTCCAATATCTAAAAACCTTAATATCTTCTTTTTCTGATGAAGTTCGATTATGTGTAATATTTGATAAATCTTAGAACAATTTTACTTCAAATTTGTTTGTTTTTATTTCAGGATCAAATATGATGAAAAATCGAGTCTTTGAACAAAAGAATGGATTAAGATGCATGATTAAAGCTTGTTTGAGAAGAAATCTAAAAAGAGGGAAATTCTGTCATATTTATGTGCTGATTTGGTGCATATTTATGTGCAGATTTAATACAATTATATGTTCTGATTTGGTGTAAATTTATATGCCGATTTAGTACAAATCTATGTCTTGATTTAGTGCAATTTTATGCTGCTCCTTTAGCTATAAATAGAGGAGCCATCAGACTTGTAGAATCACCTTGGTTCTTAGGAATTTTTTGTGACAACTATTTCTATTAATCAAAGTCTTTAATCTTTTGTTCTTGGGAATTTTATGTGACAACTATTTCCATTAATAAAATTTCTTACTTTTTTTTTATTCTTGTTCTTTATTTTCAGCTATTTACTTTCATATTCTTCTTTTTAATGTCTATGTCTACGATGAACATGAGTGAGTAAACTTCTTTGTCTTGGAATTGTTGGATAAGTCTAATGACCTAATCCTATCAAACCAAGACTAGAACCCTAATTTTATGTAACCCTATTTTTCTAATCTAATCTCACCGTTCTTAATTCTTATTTCAAATACTAACCGAAGTATCGAAAGAAGAAGGTTAGTATTGGACATGTGAGATTAGACAAGGTTTACGAAACATGAGAATAGTTTAGTAAACCTTGAGACCATAAAGTTTCGCTCTTAATGGGTTTCAATAACGATCATCCATGAGAATAGGCGTGGTTGTTATTGAAACACACTCATTGATTTCGAGAGAAACCTTGATAGGCTTTAGAGAAACCGATCTTTAGAAATAGGTCTAACATAAAATTAGTATATAGGTTTGGATTGTGAAAAATTTGTCATTATGATGAACCAATGATCCCGATGCTCTTTTTATTATTATTTTCAAATCAATCAAAATCAAACTTTTAAAACCTTTAAACTTTCGGCTAATCAAATCGAAAAGAGAATCAAAATTACAACAACTTTCTGTTGAAACGATACTTTTTTTACTACTCCGGTAAAACCGTGCACTTGCGGATTTTACACATCAAGTTTTTGGCGCCGCTGCCGGAGAGTTAAGTAATTTTGATTAACTTTTTAGTACCGGTTAGACTGAAGTTTTTCTTTTTCTTTTTCTTTATTTTTTTTTCAACTGCTTTGATTGAGGACATGGCTCAAAACCACTTCCAATGGACACACTTTTTCAAAAAATTGATAAGTTAATTGTTAGTGCTGTCACACCTGCCCCTGTTTTACCACCTTGTGAAGTTTATGGAATGTTTGGTCATACTGGTGTTGAATGCCAACTAGGTAGTGTTGTTGGAAGTCCTGAGCAAGTAAACTATGCTCAATATAATCAAGGGTTTAGGAACAATCAAAAAATTTATAATGAAACCCCTCAAAATCTTTTTGGACAACAAACAACACCACCGGGTTATGCAAACAACCAAAAAGTCCCTCAAAAATCCAGCTTTGAACTTTTGCTAGAAAATTTTGTAATGGGTCAAACCAAGCAAATCCAAGAACTTAAAACCCAAACTGGATTTTTGAATCACTCTCTCGCTAAGCTTTCATCAAAAGTGGATTCTATTTGTACTCACAAGAAAATGCTAGACACTCAAATCTCTCAAGTAGCCCAACAAATAGCCTCTTCCTCACAAACATCCGGACTCTTTCCAGGCCAACCTGAAGCTAACCCAAAATGGGCAGTTCATATAAAACGTAGGGGTGATGGAATGATCGTAGGGGTACATGGTAAAATTTCCTAAAACTGTGAGTGATTTAAGGGCTACTTCAAAAAAAAATTGGTACAAGTTTACTTCAACTGTTTTACCATTTGAGTAAAATAATTTTTAAAAAAACAGCGTTCAGACAACCACTTTGTATTTGTATGTCTATTTTTTTATTGTATCAATACGTATAAATTATAAACATTAGTTTTTTTGTAAATTTTTTTATTAAAATTTACAAGTATAAGTATTTTACACATTCATATTTTGCACCAACGATATAGAATACTAGTATAAATTCTCTTTTTTTTTTAAATGACATCAATAATATAACATTCTTATAGATAAATTTATTTAAGAATATAATTAAAACCTAAAAAGTCACTTCAAACCCATGTTTTCCTTTATATATAGTATAATAATCCTAGCGGCAAGTTAGATTAATCGATGAAAAGAACAAAATCAATTTGGATCATGCTAATAAATGTCTCTAGACACATGTTAATGAATTAAATATAGAAAGAAAATAAAATATATGAAAAATAACTATTTTTCAACGTTAGAAAAAGTAAAATACACAATTCATAAGATAATATTTTCTTTTTAATAGTACATTTTTAGTTTTAGCTTTGATTTCTCCAAAATAAAATCAACCTAAATATGAGGTGGTATCTTAAGATCATTTTAACGATCATGCATGTTGAAGTAAAGAAGAATGCTAACAAGTGTTATTGGGGCATTGGTTATAGTAATAAAATAAGGAACTTTGCAATAAAAAGTTGTGTACTCGTTACTAAGACAAAAGTAAAAATTTACATTTGTAAGACAGAATCTCTACTAATAGAATCCTCAAGCATTTTCTTTAGGATACTGGTTAGCAAAAATCCTAAAGTCAAATCACATTCTATGAGTGGATCGTTAAATCAGGTACGAATAGTTGCATGCCACCTGTGCACTCCACTTAAAATGAGTGGATCAGAAAATAGGAACGAATAAAAAGCATTTCCATTACATAAATGCATCTGTCCAACATTGCATTATTCATCTTACTATAAAGTACCTCTCAAAAAATAAAAAATCTTACTATAAAGTATATCATGCTTTGTTTTACATCCCAGAAATGATATAACTAATTTCATACTAGATCTTTCTCCAGTGTCTCAAGCTAGGCTGCATTTCTTCCTTTGTTACTTAGTACTAGTATTTCACTGCTACGTTGGAGTGTTGAAGTAGTTAACGACTATATGGTAAAGGTACTAAAGCCAATTGAATTGTTTCTATCATTTTTATTATTTGTTCTTCAAGTGTTGAATATATGCGATTTCAACTAGTTTATTTTTCTCTAGATGATAGTACTTGTCTTAACTATTTGATAAAATACTTCTCTTAACTTTATGCAGTTAACAAACTTGTAGATCTCATTTTTAGAGATACTTTTACCCCTACCGATTTCTTAAAAGCTACACCTCTCCGAATTTACCAATCCGGACAGAAACATATTTGTCTTTTCTTGCATTCTGATAAAGAAATTTAGAATAAACACTTTTTTTCTATCCGGATAGATAAATTCGAGCGTAGAGATTTTTAAGAATCACGAGGCGAGCAAACATAACGTTCGTTCGTTCATTTTTATCTCTATTTATTTGATCGTGTGCTTATGGTAATTCTAACTCGTATGTTAGATTTAGAAACCCACAACAGAACGTGGAAGTGAAAATATGAATAGAAAATTGTACATGTAGTTAGCCATTGAACTCAACCACGGGACCATGGCAGAGAAACTAGATACCATTATGGATAAAAGGATTTCCCAACTGAAAGAGGCAAAACAAAGGTTTGATCTAAATAATCAAATTTCAATTCCTAAGATTCAAAGGGTTTCTAACTTTTTGCGACAAAATGAAAGGTTTTATAAGTACTGCACACCTAAGATTATATCATTTGGTCCAATTCATCACAATAATAAAAGTCTTAAAGAAGGAGAGCATTACAAGCTACTATGGACATCGATATTTGTTGAGGAATATGGCAAAAAAATTGATCAAGATGCTAACAAAGCATGTAAACTTTTGGTTCAAAAGATTGAAGATAATATTGAAGATTTGAAGAATATGTTCACTGAGGATGCAATTGAAGGCTACAATAATAATGATCTTGCTTGGATTTTGTTTGTGGATGGATGTTCTTTGATACACTTTATGGAAAATATTGATGACCAATGTCCTCAAGCACTAAACCTTAAGTATGACCAATTGATGCATATGTTTAGAGATGCTATGTTGTTGGAGAATCAACTTCCAAGGAAAATGTTGGAGATTATATGCAAAGAGAAGGGTGTGGACTTGAGATATTGTTATAGGAATTATCTCAGTATGGGTGAATGCAAACGACAAGGAAATGTAGCCATCCCATTTGAACAATCTTTACCGTTTCATATACTTGATTCAGTTCGCTCACTTTACTTGACATCCAATATGGACATCATTGAAGGAAATGAACACAATCAGGCGGGGGAAAATGCAATCCTAAATCAAGATGATTGTAATGACGAACTAAATTTTAATTGGAATACTTATAAGAACATTCGAGATCTTAAAAAAGCGGGGATTCAGGTGATGGCGAACGAGAAAGATGAATGGACATGGAGTAATATCTCATTCAAATCAAAGTGGTTTAGTGGAGAACTAAGACTCCCTGTTTTTTTATTCAACGATGTCACACCGTATTTTTTTCGGAACTTAATAGCGTATGAGATGTGCCCTGATGTTCATTACAACTATGAGTGTTGCTCCTTCTTTACCTTCATGGATTCATTGATTGATAATGCGGAGGATGTAAAGGAGCTTAGATTAGCCGGTGTGTTTCAAAACTTGCTTGGAAGCGACGAAGATTTGGCAAGTCTCTTCAATGACTTGGGCGATGATTTGCCAACAAAAATGTGTTGCCACTCATCCTACACAAATGCAGTAGCCTATAGCAAGAAATATATTCTCATCAAACATGAAATTGAAAAACATTACACAAATAAATGGAAGACATGGTTGGCTCAAGCTTACAATACTCATTTCAATACACCATGGGCTATGATTGCATTTTTAGCCGCTTCACTAGCATTGATTCTTACTTTCATCCAAACTTGGTATGCCATACATCCTAATTCCTGAATGAACATCAGCATTCTAATAAAATAACAATGTATTTGTGTGTATTTGTGGTGTTGAGATCCAAGTTTGTGGAGCTTGTTTCTATATCAGTTGTTGGCCGTATGGATGCTTTTTTGTCTGTAGCAGGGCGGGACCTCCTTTCCTTGTCTCTACTGTTTTGGGGCGTCGTTGTCGTGTAGGCAACGCTCCTTTCCTTGTTCTTCCTTGTTTGTTTCTTAGCTCGTCTTGTACAATGTGTCTACATTTTTAATTAAAGCTGAACCGTTTCAAAAAAAGAATCATAATTTCACTAAATTAGAATGCAATGAGTCTGATTTACGAGAAATTCTTGTGTAGGAACGAACCTCACACATCATCCTTACAAACAACAAATTAAAATATAACACGTCATTGTTTTCTTTTAAAATAATTATAAAAAAAATAAAAAATCAACTAGTCCTTTCTCTCTCTCCACCACCACTAGTTCGGATCGTGGAACTTTTTCTGTTTACTCTTACTAAAGTATATCTTCCACCAACATTCATGGTTGAAGAAAACAATAATGGCCACTTTTAAGATGATGTTATGTTTTTTAAAAAAGAAAGATTATGGTCAAACATGGTGATTACTTTGTCCGTTCCCTTATATCCCTTTCTTCCCATTTCATGTTTTCTTCACAAAATTTAAGGAATGATAGACTTGTTAGTAAATTGAATAATTCATATGTTCAATGAAGAGTTTAAAGTCTAACTCACTAATTAAGGATTTCATGGCGAATTATAAATGGTTGGCAATATTTTTTTCTCGTTTAAACTCGTTTCCCAGTCTTAGTCTATGTCATAATAAAAAAACAAAACAAAGCCATTTTAGAACAAAAACTCAAAAATCAGGGAATGGTGTTGAAAAAGACTTGGATATAATAGAAAGAATGTTTGTTTGTTGAGGAAAGCATCGTATGCAATTGAAATATTAAATTTTACATGGAATTTCAAGAGGAAAACCGTGTATTAGAAGGATACAAGCAAGCCAAGGAAACATTCACCGTAATTGGTGGTGGTGAATACTCAGGGCCCACCCTGTGAAATAGGAGGTTCGACTCTCTTTTTAAAATAGACCCTTGGTAAAATAAAACGTAATTTTTTTGTGTAGCTAAACTTCATTAAAAAAAAATCAGAATCAGAAGAACTTTTAAACATGAAAGGAATTAAAAAAAAATTAAGTGAAAGAGGTGAAATTTATCTAACAGTGTCGTTTGGATTTGTCGCTCCTCTGTTGTGGAAAAGGGTAAAACGAATGGTTTATGCGAAGAAAAAAATGATTGTTGTGATTCTTTCAATGAAATAGCTTTCCAAATTGACTGATTAAGTGATTATACAAATTAGGGAAGATTTGATAGGATCAGATTTATGTACAAAAATGAGAACTAGAGTTTAGAAAAAAACTCAAACGTGTAGAAAATGATATAACATTTTTTATTTATTTAAGTAGGAGGTGGGTATTAAACTTAATTTTTTGTTTAAGGCGGCCTGGTTGAGCACCTTGCACACCCCCAAGGTCGGGCCTGTGAATACTAACCGCAATGGTGGGTGCTTCACCTATTTAGCACCGAGTTAAATAAGCACCTCATTATGGAGTGATATTTATTGGTGCTTATAGAGAAGGGTGCCTATATAAGGACCTTCTCTCTCTTCGTATTTTTGTGTGAATTTCATTTAATATTTTCTAATGAAATAAATGAGTGTTTTAGAAATGTAATAATATAGAGTTATTAGTGGTACCTATTAGTAAATTTTGTTGTGGTGATGGGTTGGAGGAATTAGATGCTTATTAGGTATTGATATTAAGGGTTGGAGGAATTAGATGCTTATTAGGTATTGATATTAAAAATTTATAAAATGAATTATGTCTACATGTGTGGTCCACTTAAGCACCCAAATAGGGGAGCTCTATTGTGAATGGTCTAATGGACGAGAGAGCAGGACCCGTTGTTTTCAATTTCTTAAATTATTTCGAAATATCTTGAAAGAAAACAATGATGTGTCATGTTTTAATTTGATGTTTGTAAGGATGATATGTTAGGTTCGTTCACACACAAGAATTTCTCGGGTGAGGAGCAATTAAGTCCCTCACCGGTGTACCACTTATATTTTACCATTAGATCTATTAACAAAATTCAATGGTTGAGATTTATTTTTTGAAGGAAGGAAATCATTGCATTTCATTAGCTAAAATATGCCAAATACATGTAGGTACATCATCAATAACTTGGGGGCTAGGATTAGACAGGGCTGCTTGAGCTAACTCGTGAGCTACCTTGTTTGCTTGCCTCCTGCTGGACTCAACATGAGAGTTCTGAAATCTATCGACTAACAACTGTTTACAAGCAGTGATAATACATCCAAACTCGCTACTATCATCTAAACTAGAATTGACACTATTAACAACCCTTTTACAATCAAGAACAAAATCTACATTATCAAAATGTTGATCAGAGAGCCAATCCAAAGCTGTGTGCAGTCCAACAGCCTCTGCCACATCTATATCACAAAGAGGAGCAAACCATTATGTTCTTGCAAGAACAAAAGCACCATCATGATCCCTAAGACACATGCCCAAACCAACCTTGTTAAGAGGAGTGGAAAAGGATGCATCAATATTGCATTTGTACCTGTCAGGTGCTGGTTTCTTCCAAACATCTTCCTCTTGTCTCAAAGGCTGAACCTGCGGAGTTATGGATTGAGTGCTGCTACTGGATCTAATTCTTTGGGATGTTCGCCATTCTTCAAGTACATGAGTTGCACGTTGAAACACCTGCGAGTCGGTCTCAATTTGTTGCTGTCAAAGTTTCATGTTTCTACATTTCCAAAGGCTCCACATAATTTTTGTCATCAATTCACATTGACCTGAAGATAAATTATGTAAAAGAGTGAAAATGATAGCACTAATATTATAATCTTGATGGATCACCCTGTCAATTATGTCCCATAAATTCGCATTCTGCCAAACTTGTACAACTTTAGGACACTCAATAAGGATATGGATGCTATCTTCATAATTATGATTACAATGAACACAATCAAGTGGGCAAGAGACTCCTCTATTATTTAAGCGAGCACGTGTTGGAAAACAACCACGACAAACATGCCAAAAAAAATTCTTGATTTTAGGAGGCACTTTTAACTTTCAAATGAGGTTCCATCGACCATTAACATGCATATGAGAGTTGTCTGCAATTTCAGTAACACAAAGTCTATAAGCACTTTTCACAAAATACTTATCACTCCTTTCCCCTTTCCAAATCATTTTGTCCTCTAATACAAGTGGCTGCAATGGCGTGTTAAGGATGAGCTGTGCAGTTTGCGCATCAAACAAGCTAAAAATGAGAGACGCCTTCCACATTTTTAAATCTTGATCAATAAAATCACATAATTTCACCTGCATCAAAGGCTCAAAAATAGGATTAGTAGTGGAGAAAGACAAGCCATCCTTGAGCCAAGGGGCGCCTAAGAAAGGTATATTGACCCCTGAACCACTCCGCCATCGTGCACCTTGCTTTACCACTATTTTTGCGCTAAAAATGCTTCGCCAAACATAGCTTGGGTTATGCCCAATTTTGGACCCAATAAAATCAGAATTAGGAAAATATCTAGCTTTAAATAATTGACAAACAAGGCTGCTAGAATCAGTTTGGAACCTCCATCCCTACTTCCCCAACATAGCCACATTAAAAGAGGTCAAATCCTTAAAGCCCATACCTCCAAAAAAATTTATGAACAGACAACCTTTCCCAAGACATCCAATGTAATCTGCGACGCATATTACCGCCATGGCCCCACAAAAAAGCATTAATTATTTTTTTCTATTGCATCAACAAGCTTATTTGGAAGTAAAAAGATGCACATGATATAAGATGGGATAGATTGTAATACCGATTTAATCATTACCTCTCGACCAGCCTTGGACAAACACTTGTTGCTCCAACTATTAATTTTGTGCCAATAAAAATAACACCCATTTCGTCTCCCACACAATCCTCACTCTTTTTAATTTTTACTAGCGAAAACACGGGCACTCACATGCCCGTCTTTCCGCTCTTTTTAGTGCGCTAAAATTTGAAAATTATGAACTATATTTTTTTTATTAAATTTTGATTTTTATTAAGACTAAAAATATGAATGTTTGTTGTTTTCTAGTTATAACAAAACAAATTAAACATGATTATCTATTTCAATAACACCAACAATATAACAAAAAAATATAATCTATTTTTTTTATGACACCAACAACAATGTTTATTATAGAAAAAGTTGTTTAAGGATATAATTGGGATAATAAAAAAGTAAGTATAAATATATCCATCTAGTTTGTTACATTTTTTAAATGATAAAGGAACAAAAATCAGACTTTTTTTTTTTATTCTTTTGAAGAGCCGACAAAAGTCAGACATATATATATTCATATCCTATTTGTTACATTTTGTTTAATATTTAAATTTATTCTTATCTATTTATTACATGAGTTATTTGTATTGAAAATTGGGGGCAATTTTGAAAAGAAAAAAGTCAGCCTAAAAAAGCTTAAATATGTTGTTTTCTTTATATATAATATAGATAGTTTCTTTTACCATGTTTGTCATCTTCTTTCAAACGTGAATGAAACAAATTTCATGGAGGTTCTTGAAAAGTTTTTTTTTTTCTTTTCAATTTTTGAGATCCATGTTTAGTTATGAAGGTTTTTTTTTCTGGGTTTCTTCTCTCTTGTCTATGTTTGATGAGTTTTACTTCTCATGACCATGGAAGCTACACCTAAGCCCATCGATAACAAAAAACAACAAAATGGAGAAAAGAAAGAACAAAAAAATTATTGTCATGGAAACAACTTCTCAATTGAAAATCACAAAAGAAATAAAATCAGTTTCGCTTGAAGATCTTGTTAAAACGAAACATCGCAATTTCCAATTTGAGAATGTAGAGGTTGGTTTCCTTAACGAATTGATGTGTCTGGATTGTTGTATAAACGTGATTCAGTAGAGGAAATTGAAAATCAGATTCAATGGCAAAAATTGAAATTCAGATGGGAATGAAGGTTTTGTTGGAACAAACAAAAGAGAGCAAAGATTAGGTGGGAGAAGAGATAGGTGTTACTTTTTTTATTTCTAACAAATCTCAGCCTTTATTTTATTTTAATAGATCCAATGGTATAATGTAAATGGTATACCGATTAGGGACTTAATTGCTCCCTCACCTTAGAGTTGACTAAAAAGGTAGGGACAAAAATGGTGATGCAAAAATTTTAGGGACTAAAAGCCTAACAAAATTTTAGTGAAATTAAAATGAAAAATTGGTAGGGATAATGTATAATATATGTAATGTCCGAGGTTCGAACCCCGACCACCATAAAAAAACAGAAAATTGATATATTTATAGAGACTAAATCCATAGTTAACCCTAATAATAACAAGAAGCAGAGGGTGTACTATAAGATAATATTTTCTTTTTAATAGTACATTTTTAGTTTTAATTTTGATTTCTCCAAAAAGTAAAATCAACCATAATTAAATGTTGGCTAAATATGAAGTGTTATGTAACCAAAGAAAAATATGGGGTAGTATAGGTTTTCTACGGTACCCCTCGATGAATCGGAGGTAATTTACCCTTATAAAAAAAAGACATTTTCTTCATCTTTATTATTACAACAATAAACTTCTTGGTATCCTTCATTAAACATATGATTTTCATCTCTTTCGGTCCATAATCGAATCATAGCTGTCATTAGAGGTAAATTACCCTCAGTTCATCAATGAATAATGGAGGTATCATTGATAGGGTTTTTCTTACAATTAGTTATCATTTTCATCTAAAAAACATCAAACTTTTTCATCTCCTTCATTCAACATATATGTCACACAAGAGCTTTCTCCATTTCCATTTTAGAATCTCAGTATAAAGTATATCATGCATTTTGTTATTGAAGGAAAAGTATGTCATGCTTTGTTTTACATCCAAGAAACGATATAACTAATTTCACACTAGAGCTTTCTCCATTTCCATTTTAGAATCTCATTTTTTTTTTTGAAGGAAAAGTATATCATGCATTGTTTTACATCCAAGAAACGATATAACAAATTTCACACTAGAGCTTTCTCCATTTCCATTTTAGAAAGGTTTCGGAATCTCTTTTGTGCATTATCCAAAGCTTGGCTGCATTTCTTCCTTTGTTACCTACCAATGTAAAGGTACTACCAATGTAATTATTTCTATCATTTTTATTATTTGTTCTTCAAGTGTTGATATATGCGATTTCTACCTAGTTTTTTTTTTCTCTACATGATGATATTTCTTTTAACTATTTGATAAAATACTTCTCTTAACTATATACAGTAACAAATTTGTAGATCTCAAATTTAGACATACTTTTAAGTTTTAACTCCTACATATATTTCTTAAAAACTACATCTCTCCGAATTTACTTCTCTTGTGTTCTGATAGATAAATTCGAACATAGTGATTTTTAAGAATCATAAGGCGAGCAAACAGAAGCTCCCTTCAATTTTATTCTATTTGATTGCGGGCTTATGGTTATTCCAACCCACAAATTAGATTTAGAAACCCTGTTGTAGAATTTCTTTTTCAAGTTCAACTTGACCTTTATTATAAGTATATTATCCTCTTTAAAAATCTATTTGATATTCATATTTTAACGAGCTAAATTTTCTAAAGTCCGATTGATGAGACATGTATAATTTCTTTTTTCGGGTTAAATTTGATCTTTCTTTTACTAATATATTAAATTGCTTTATTTTTGTTGTAGATAAAGATGAATACTTAAAATACAACATAAAATATATGTGGCAAATTCAAATAATTTTGAAAGAGAATATCAAATTGTCCGCAAGAGCTAGAAATTTAGTTATTACTCAATAAAAAAGTTATCTACTATGGATAAAAGACTTTCGCAACTCAAAGAAGCACAAGAAAGGTTTGATCGAAATAATCGAATTTCGATTCCTAGGATCCAAAGGGTTCCAATGTTTTTGCAACAAAAAGAAAGATTTTATAAGTATTGTACACCAAAGATTATATCATTTGGTCCTATTCATCACAAGACTGAAAGTCTGAAAGAAGGAGAGCATTACAAGCTTCTATGGACATCAATGTTTGTTGCTGATTATAGCAAAAAAATTGATAAAGATGCTAACGAAGCATGTATGCTTTTGCTTAAAAAGATTGAAGATAATATTGAAGATTTGAAGAATATGTTCACTGAGGATGTAATTGAAGGCTACAATGATAATGATCTTGCTTGGATATTGTTTGTGGATGGATGTTCTTTACTACACTTTATGGAAAATGTTGATGACCAATGCCCGGATGCCCTAAACCTTAAGTTTAACCAACTGATGCACATATGGAGAGATACTTCATTGTTGGAGAATCAACTTCCAAGAAAAATGCTTGAGATTCTATGCGAAGAAACGAGTATTGATTTGGAATTTTTACTTGACAATTCTCATAGTATGGGTGCATGCAAACGACTTAAAATGGTAGTGGTCCAATTGGAAAATCCTAAACCCTTACATATACTTGATCTTGCTCGTTCAATGTTCTTGTCACCCTGTAAGGTTTCCAACTTTGAAGAACATGCCCAAATGGAAAAACAATCAGAAGGAAGTGAACACAATCCAAAAAATACAACTCAATACCAAGAAGATAGTCATAAGCAAGAAATTTATTGGAATTGGAATACTTATAAGAGCATACGCGATCTAAAAACAGTAGGAATTCGAGTGGTACCGAATAAGACAGGTGACACAGATGAGCAGATATGGAGTAACATTTCGTTCAAGTCTAAATGGTTTAGTGGAGAATTAAGTCTTCCTATTTTTTTGTTCAATGACGTCACACCTTATTTTTTTCGAAACTTAATAGCATATGAAATGTGTCAAGATGTTCATTACAACTATGAATGTTGCTCGTTCTTTACCTTCATGGATTCATTGATTGACAATGCTGAGGATGTAAAAGAACTTAGATCAGCTGGTGTATTTCAAAACTTGCTTGGAAGCGATGAAGAATTGGCAAAGCTCTTCAATGATTTGGGTGATGATTTGCCAACAAAAGTGTATTGCAACAATTCCTACACAAATGCAGTAGCCTATAGCAAGAAATATATTCTCATCAAGCTTCAAATTGAAAAGCATTACACAAATAAATGGAAGACATGGTTGGCTCAAGCTTACAACACTCATTTCAATACACCATGGGCTATGATTGCATTTTTAGCCGCAGTACTGGCTTTAGTTCTTACTTTCATCCAAACCTGGTTTGCCATAAATCCAAAATAAAAAGAAATATTCCAACTAAACAAATATGTATGTGTTTTAGAACAAATTGAGGATGTTGTGTCACCTGCTCATATAATAATTTCGTAGTATTGAGATCCATGTTTCTTTAACAAAATTAAAGTGCAAATAAATTGTTTTACATTGATAATGTAATTGTTGAGACATTTATATTTTAGAATATATCAGTTGTATTTTGTGATTTGTTATTTTTAATTTGTCTTATATAATTTTGAAGTTTCATGTAACTAAAGTATAATGATCCATACTGGTTTGAATATATTCAATATTTGAAATCATGGTTAGGTAATAGGCCACTATGATTAAAGGATTGCTCATGAAAGTATGGTACCCATAATTGTTGGAATTGTAGCAAAATTCTTTGGTAGTTTTACATTGAAAGTTTCAAATCCAAGATTTCTTCGGTTGAAGAGTCTAAATATGTATTAAACACTATTATACCTCTAAAATTGACTTCCTATGATTGTTGAAGGGGTCGCACCTATTATATTATGTCTTGAGGAGGCATCAAGACTTCTAGTTCTACCAAGCATCTAAGGGTGTTCAGTTTATTGTGCCACACTTATATATCAGAAGTGAAAAAAAGCGGATTAGATATGTTTAAGAATTTAATTGTACTACTAATAGCCCTTCGATTTAACAGTAACTTCTGATATTTCAATATTAATATTTAACAGTTACATCTATGCAAACTCAATTCAAGTATGTCAACATACCACAAATAGATTCTAAGTTTATATATTTTATGCAAACGTAGTTCAAATAGTGTTACACAAACTTGGTTCAAGTACATTGAAGTAAACTCAATTCAAGTACATTTATATAAGATTAGTTGAAGTAAACTCAATTCAAGTACATTTATATAAGATTAGTTCACGTAATACATGTACATTTTTCAGTTTGTAGGTTTCACTCAAACCTAGTTCTTGCATCTTTGTCTAAACTAGTTTCAAGTACGTTTAAGCAAACTCAGTTCAAGTAACGATCACGTTAATGGTATTTTGAGAATTATTGTTAAATATTTTTAAATTGGGGGAGTGCCACCAAGAAAACATGGGGTGTAATTTTTTTTATTTTTTGTTGGCAGGGTAGAAAAATTATTTATTAATGAACTAGACCGAGTCTCATCTAAAAGAAAACAAAAGCTGAAAAAACACTATAAAAAAATAATGAAGAAAGAAGAGAGTCAATGGAGAGCGAAAATTTAAGAACGATTCGTTCTTAAACACGGTGCCAAAAATTCCCTTTGAATGTTGCTACTGCTACTCATTAGCAATCCAAAGTTTCAACCCAGTTCAAGTCGGTTTACTCAAACTTAGTTCAAGTACGTTGATATAGACTCAACTCAACTACTTAAGTACATTTACGATCACGCTAAGGGTATTTTGGGAAATTAATTTTAATATTTTGAGTTTAAAGGGGTGTAAAAAAGAAAACATTGGGTGTGCAACTAGAAAACCACAAAACAATGAAGGATAAAACGTTATGTTGAAAAAAATGGTGAAGAAAGAAGAGAAACGATGGAGAGTGGAAGTGGGAACCCTCGTTCTTCGTTTTCCCAATCACGGCGCCAAAAATTCCCTTTGAATGCTTCTACTGCTACCCATCATCGATCCAAAGTTTCAACTTTATCTCAAAGGGTCACTCCTCCTCCTACCACTGGCAACAATAATAACGCATCTACCTCTGATTTCAATGATGATGATTCCAGTTTTGGGGTTTTACTTGGAACTTGTTCTTATATGTGCCCAGGTAAATTATTTCATGCAATTTTGGATTTCATATTATAAAGTTTATTTTTTTATATTTTGTGATTTATGGTATTGTAGGATGAGTATGTTTTTATGTATGTGTGTGAAGGAAATTTTATAAGATGATGTAATTTTTATTAAATTGTTTCTTTTTGAGTGCTAAATGTTCTTGAGGACTGAGAAGAGTTGCTTTATATTAATTACATTGGTGGTGAGATGATGTAGTTTAAGGCTACTTTTTGTTTGAAAGGCAAATGGCATGCCAAGGGATTGCAATAGCGAAAGCGATACCAACTGGAGCCACTTCTCGGTTAAAGTAGAAATTTGGAGCGACTTTTTTTTAATTGCATGCTTTTCCATTTACGTAAAAGTAAGATAGATTAGTAGGATGTAAGTAGAGAAAAATGTGCACCGATTAACTAGCTTGACAAAGAAAACTGGCGAACATACTTCGCATCACATATGCTGCATAGTTTAGATGTAATTGATTTATCTCATACAAAGCAGCAAAGAGGTGGAGAACTATGTCAACACTAGGATTCAAGTAGGTGGATAAAATGGAGATTTTTGGTGTTATTTGTAATCAAAAGGGTATGTATGATGAGACTAAAACTAGTGCATGACGATAAGGTAGATGACTAGATTCAGAATATTTTCCTACAGTTATAAGGCTACAGCAAGGGTGAACTTTGAGCCTTTAGCTTTCAAACTTTTTTGATGTATTTACTGACAAACCAATTCATTAAGTATTGATTGTTAGATGGTAAATAGAAAACAAATAAAAGCATAAGCTGCATATCACATAGATGAAGATGTTATGATGAATTAGTGTACGTACAAGAATAGAAAAGACCAATTAGTAATATATTGGAGAGGAAAAAATTGTAAATAACACCTAAGATGGTTTGGTAATGTGAGGAGAAGACCAATAGCACTAGTATGAAGAGTTAATCAGATCCATGATAACGCCTAAACATTTCTGCATGCTGCATGGTAAATCACGACGCAATATCAGTTACTGTTATTGTTCCTTATAAGGAGTTCATATACAATATATATACCTGATATGTCTATTTTCAAACATTTTCACTTTGTCTACAGAAAGAGAGCGGATCCAGCGTGAGAAACTTAGAGATTTGGCAGTTTTTGAGAGGCTAAATGGTAATCCCAGAAAATCATCCCCTGATCTTGCCGTCAAGAAGGTAGGATCAAATTTGTTCTCCTATGTTATTTATGATCAAATTGATGATAACAGTGTTATCTTTCTACATGTGTTGATGATCCCCATAAGAAATTATAAACCGTGGTTCAGTATGCGGTTCAAGTTTGATAAATATTGTTTAGTTATAAATTTTGAAATTTCAATGGTAATATTTTGAAATTTTGAAAGAGATAAAAATAGCATTCAAGTAACCGTCTTTGTATCCTTAAAGTGTCAACAGCAAATATGTAACTATGTGTCACGAATATCGAGGCCTCCTCTTATAAACTCTTCTCAAGAATCCTATCTATCCGATGTGGGACTAAATCCCACCTGAGTGTTGGCCGCTAACACTATGAACAGATTATGCAATTAAAAATCCTAAGCAGGAATTGTTAATTACCGTCTAGCTTAATATCGAGTATGATATGAAGTCTATATCTAATTTTGAAAGATATTTGGCTGGGTGCAATACAATGTATACTTTATAAAGCATGTGATTCGACTTTTTCACCGTTTTTTCTCTCTTTTTCTATAAGTTTATATTTTCCGTAATCCGTATAATCATTGGTTGATGGTCGTAGTATTTTAGTGGCTTTTATCATGAGCCACCCTCCCTATTGTTCAATATCTTTTAGTTTCAGAGCTTCTCATATTGCATTTCACTTATCAGTTTTGCAGAACTATATCCATCAAAGATGTTCAAGCATCTGATATGCGACCTCTTAATGTATTAGAAGATACCTTAAATCATCTTTTGGGCTTGCTGGATTCTAAGGAGCATCCATTCGAAGTAGTTCATGACTTCATCTTTGACAGGACAAGATCTATACGTCAAGACCTTACTATGCAAAATATCGTAAACAAGAAAGCAATCTGCATGTACGAGGGAATGGTATAATTTTCTCTTTCAGATATCTTTGATTTATATGCCTTATTCTTTTCATCATTTATCAATGTGAACTTTTCTATTACAACTGTAGGGTTAAGGGTACATGATTTAAGTTGCATTTCTGATACTTCAAAGTATCACTTTTAAGTAAATTTCTAGGGTCTATTTAGATGCATGAACATCACTTAACACATCCGATGAATATCTATCAATAAAGTGCTCTTTGATTCATACTATTAACACCAACTACAATTCCTACACTAAATTGGGGATCTAATTACTTATCAAATCATTGTGGTGCTTGCTAAGGGTTGGTTTTGTATATACCTTTACATTTTTTGTTGCTCTTTCTCAGATGAAGAGAGTTAGATAATTGGTAGGATAGGAATTGAGAGAGTTGTGGTCTCTCGAATATTCAGGGATTCGTAATAGTTTGTACAATCAGTAAATACCATATTTCTCAATAATTTGACCGAGTTCCTATCATCTGGTAATTACGTTGTTTCACTCCCAATCATATAAATCTGAATAGTCCCTATGATTGAGGAGACTGCTTGAGGCCATATAAGACCTTCCTTGGTCTAACCACCTTATTTTCTCCATCAGTCGAATTACATTATTTTGGAATTACCGTATAAACTCGCTCCACCAATTCTCCATGCAAAAATGTATGTTTATCATCAATTTGTGACTACTTGCCAATGTGTGCTGCCGAAGAGAGGGTAGTTTTGCTGTACTCATTTTCCCAGTGGGAGCAAATGTCTCCCAAGACAAGCATGTGCAAATTAGGGTGGTCTAAAAACAGATCGAGGATAGGTTCTGATACAATCTTAAAATTTGACTAGACCTAAATCTACCCCAAAAGCTAGCTCAATGGGTGAGGATTGTCCAGGATTTGTAACGACAGGTTTGACCATATCACTAGTAGATGTAGCATTTCATCGCTAGTACAGTGAGGATGATAGAGGCTGCAATGAAGGCAGCTACATTTTCCAACACACTCCTTATGCCCATGACTAAATAGACATTTGGACAGTGGACAAATGTGGTTGTCCTATTAACAAATTTATTGCTCTAATTCCAAACCATAAGATGAAAAACTGAATGTTATTTCAAATTTCTTACTATATATGGAGGTTTCATTATTTAGACTAAAGTAATAAGTTTAGCAGTATATTTAATCACGCAGGTGAAATTTCATGTTATATCACATCACAAGCTCTGGTGTTCTATGGGTGATCCGAACATCGCATCAACACATCATCTCAACATGGAGCAGCTCACAAAGACACTGTCTTCTTTATTCAATCTATATGAAGCAAATCGAAATTCAAATGATGTTCACGAGAATGAAGCCGAGTTCCATTCATTATATGTGCTTTTAAATCTTGGTTCTCACAGCAAACCAATGGTAAATCCTTTAATCTTTTATATGATTAGTTAGTTTTTCTTCTTTATGTTTATTAATTCCAGCCATGTAATGTGGTGGTTTCTGATCCACAGGGTGAACCACTTTCTTTATGGTTTAGTCATGTATCAACTCCAATATTGAAGTCAAAAGAAATGCGCTTTGCTAGGAGAATCGTACGGTAGCCTTTCTCCTATATATTAAATTTGTTGACTTTAGAAATTAAATTGAATGGATTTTTTCGTTGGTTTTCTCATTAGCCTGTTTCTCATATATTATATATTAAAACTGAATGTTTACTAATTACAGATATTATTTTTTCTTTTCAGCTCGTTCCGAATGGGTAATTATATCGATTTTTTCCATACTGTAGCAGCCGAAGCATCATATCTGCAGTACTGCATTATGGAACCTTATATTAACGAAGTAATTACTGTAACCAGAGATTGCATTCTTTTCCTAATACTCTGTTCTTATTTTTTTCATGTCTGGCTTTGTTGCATGCCTATTTCGCTTGTGCCTGTACTTTCTTTTATGTGTATTGTATTATCTTCAAATGAAGCATCTTTTGTCATTGTAGTAAGTAACCATCATAAAGAATACCTTAAAAGGTTTGTTCATGATGGCTAAAACAAGAAAAGATCTATAAAAGATGAAATGCTGCCGAAAGACAGTGAAAGTTATATTATAATCATGATCGTTTCACTGTAAATTTTCCCTTCTGGTCTTATTTTTCCCATCTGCCAACTCAAAAGAAATGTCTTAGCTACTAGGTTATGCCATAATTTTCTATCATCTATTATGCTCATTCTATATTACCATTAAGGGTGTATTTAATAGAGCTTATTTATAGCTTATTTGGACTTATCTTATGACATAGACACTTATTTGAGTTGTGATAGAGCTTGCAAAAATATTATGACTTTGTTCACTTTTAAGAACTTCTGTTTCCTATATTTAATGAAAGTTAATGGTTTTGCTTGTGTGTACTTTGTAGGTTCGTTCACTGGCTTTATCTTACATAAATTTTGGTGGCTACAAACTTCATCCATATCCTCTGTTCAACCTCTCAAAACACCTGATGATAGAGGTATGAACTTTGTTTTCTTCTACCAAGTCTATAGAAACATGTGAACATTGTTGCTATATCCCATATAGATTATTATTAAATGCATTTGCAGTTAGTTAATTGCATTAAAAGAATGGATACCATGAGTGAGTCATTTATGTTCCCAGTAAACAAATATGAAGTCTTAATGTGGACTTAAATCGTGAGCAAATCGTTGAAAATGAGTAAATATCTAATTTGGTCCTTGAAATCGTAGGATCATATCAACCTAGTCCCCTACATTGTCAATTTACCAAAATGACCATAAAATTGCAAAATATTAAGTAGATTTGTCCTTTTGTTTGAATTTGTTATTAAATGTATCTGTGACATTATCCACTTAGCTTTAAATGCCTCTCTTACATTTTGTAATTTTGGAGATTTGGAATATTGTTATAGATAATAATGTCTATATAGTCCTACAATTTTAGGGGCAAAATTAGGTATCTACTTTTTTAAAAATAGGAAACATAATGAAAACAAGTGGCAGTTTAGCTATTAAAATAAAATAAAATATGAAATGAAAACATCAAACCAACAAAACCTAACTTTTCAACTTTGTTTGTAATTGTTCAAGGTTTATCTTAACGATGGGGTATATCAGTTTAACATTAATATTTTTCAAAAGTTTCTTCCTCAATGTATTGATCTAAGTTGTAAGATTAGTTTTGTTATGTTTGTTTTAGACTTTAGTTTATTCTTTACAAATTCATTCTTGATACATGCTATTTTCAACCATCACAGGAATCAGATTTGGAATCCTTTTGCCATTCTTGTGGTCTTGAGACATGTACAGATGAATCTGGAAATAAGTTACTTCCCACAAAGCAAGCCACCTTCAGTCACCCTAAAGGTGGGTTCCAGAAATATAGTTTTTTGGGCTTGCAAGATTATGAAAGATAGTTTTATGGGTGCTACTTTCTTCACCACCCCAACATCTGTTGGGTTATGCGTCGCGGACACTCCTATGAGATTGGAACGAGCATGATCCATGGGTTGTTGCAACTATTTTCATCACTTTTCCTAAATATGTAACTGATTGTGTGCATAGACCAATTATATAATTTCATTAGAATCTCTGTGATGCTTTCAGGAAACATGGTAACATATTGTGTACTATAAGCAGATCTTGTTACACGTTTGTACTTGTAAAATGTACATTTGAGTTTATATAGAATGTTACTAAGTATAGGTGTTTATTTAATTTGTAAACATGTGAAACGTTCCAAGGCTTATACGCACCAATAAATAAAGAGAAATGATATTTGTACAACCATTTTACAACAACTTTTGGACAACTTTCTCTTTCATACTCACATTATGTTTTTATTCTCTCTCTTCCTTTTTTTCTCTCTCTATTATTTTTAACCAATAGAAATAGAGGAAAATGAAGTTGTCTTGAAAGTTGTCATCATGGTTGTTCATATATCATTGCTCATAAATAAGATGAGTAGTGATATTTGAACAACCATTTGATACAACTTTTGGTGACAACTTCTTTTTTCTCTCTTTTCATGGGTTAAAAACAATGGAGGGAGAAAAAGGAAGAGAGAATAAAATGATAATGTAAGTATGAGAGAGAAAGTTGTCACAAAGTGGTTGTACAAATATCATTTCTCAAATAAATTTTTTCACTATTAGGCAAAAATAAAACTCTACATTTTTGTGTTGAGCTATACTATTTGAACACAACATTTGTCGTTTGTGACACCATATGCGACAACAAAAGGTGACACAAAGCATGTGGCTCTTGCATGGAACTCAAAGCATTCTTCTATGGTCACAACAAACATGTGTGTCTAAACTCTAATCGTTTATGTTTGTGACCATAGTAGAATGTTTAAGAAACCCTATGTGTGGTGAAAAATTATTTAAAAAAAGCCAAATGAAGGACCAACCATATAGAAATACGGTGTGTTTGTGTGTGTTACATTGTGTGTGTACACTAGCTTGTATGGGTGTATATTAAAAGGGAGAAAAGTAACAAAATAGATAGAGGTTATTGAAGGAAATTTAAGAGTGACACGAAAGATTTTTTTCAAACGTGAAATAATTTTGATAATGTGGCATAGTTAGTGTTGAGATGGCAATAATAATAGTTGGGAGACTTTTTAAATAGAATGTGAAGGTTAATATGATGAACTATATTTATTGGTTTATTATGGTAAGCTCAAAACCTAAACATTGATTTGATAAAAATTCATTTTAAGGGGTAAATTTTTACTAAACTACTTAACTAAAAAAAATTATTGGCTTAATTTAACTTTGATCTCCTACTTTTCCCATTTGACGATTTTGGAATTTTATTTTTGTTGAGCAATTTTTTTTTGAGGAAATTTTGTTGAGCAATTTTAACCCCTACATTTGCCCATTTCTAGTGTTGCAATCTCCGTACTCATTATAACACCAAAAAAACGTACTCATTTTTCTCCAACTGTGTTGAGTTGACACAGAGCAACGAATACCTCTGGCTCCTAACAATGGAGGGACTACATGCTACTGCACTTCTAGTCCACTAAGCACGGTGAGCCTAACCTTTGAACCATTACTTTTAAAAAAATGTTCATTGAGTAAAAAAAAAAAACTGTGTTGAGTTGCCAATTTTTAGTGATGTGGTTTGCCAATTAAATCACACACATATAATGGGTAAAAAGAGTACGTAAGTCTGTTTTTATTTCAATGACCAAGTTAAAAGCTCTCACGTAATTAAATATCCTTAATAGTAGTAACTATTTTTTGCATATCTACTAAAATGTCGACTAAATACATTCTCTCTCTTTTTTTTAGGCAACTAAATACATTCTTTTGTTTCTTATCATTTTTGGGGAATTCTAAAATATCTGTTCACGTCTTTGCATCATATCCAATGTAACTTTTTATTGAAAGAGGAAAAAACATTAGATCAATTTGTTACATGCATCTTGTCTTTGTTTGTGCCAAACAACTTTAGTTTTTGTCCCCTTGTGCTTACATTTGAATATTTTTTATGTGTGCCGAACGAAATGAAATAGAATGAAGCATCTTCCAATGTACTATATCGATATAATTAAGAAAAATGAACCTTTCTCTTAAAAGTGGAATTATTCATCAATTCTTTTTATAGTTTTTTTATACTAATTATAGTTTTCTTTTAAAAGCCTTTTATGGTTTCTCGTTCAAGACGGGAGAAACTATAATTTTTCATAAGCGTGAACTTATACCAATATCACCGGTAAATACATCGTAATGTTGAGTTGTTTATGTGGTTTAGTCATATATTTTTGGCCAAATATCATTTGCGGTCCTTTAAATTAGATCATTATAACAAGTTAGTCATTTAAGTTTTTTAGTTATAAATTGGTCCTAAGTCATAAAATATTTGCACCGTTATCTTAATTTCATCAAACTCAGTCAAAAATTGTTTGTATGGATGTTTAATGTTAATTTGATTTGTCCAAAGTCACAGTCTGTTATTCGGTCTTGATTCAAAACAAAATTGTTCGATTACTTGATTTATAACATTGTTGATCAAAGATTTATTTGTAAAATTAAGCTTGAATTTGAAAACAACAAGAAGAAAATGTGCATAAGTAATCATGTTTGATCTTATAGGCACTCTTGGACCTACCATCTTAATGTTAAATGGCTCATAAGCATTTTTTTAACGAAGTTTATTTAAAAGATGGATGACAGTGTAAACATTCTATGACTTAAAGGACCAATTTGTAACCAAAAGAAAACTTAAAGGATCAATTGGTAATAAAAAAATACTTAAAGAACTAATATGTTATAACATGTAATTTAAAGGACCGCACGAGGTATTTAGCCTTTTTTTTTTTATGGGAACTAAAATTTAGATGAGTTGGAATTTCGGGTTCATCAGAATCATAGAAAATGTTAAGATTTAAAGAGTGTTTATAAAGTTTGTAAAAAAGAGTGTTTATAAAGTTACTTAAAGTTTATCCATTAATATCTTCATATTGATAGCTAGATCTAAAATTACTTCTTTACAAAAAAAATGAGTTGAATTCTTATTATCGGTTGGTACCAACATTCGTTGATTTGTTCTTTCGCCATTTCCATTACTTTCTACTTCGAACTTTTAAAATAAGAATTTATTTGGATGAATTAATATTTGAGGTAATGAAAGAATAATTCAAATTCTTCAATGTAAATTTATTGTTTGGATGATAAACTTGAGAAATTTTCAAAATGTAGATACTTTATAAAACATTTTGTTGAAGTTGAATTTAGAGACTTTCAAATAATACAAGAATTTAAAAGAAAAAAATATTGAAAAATGATAACGATTGCCTTCAAGACTTTGTTTAATTAATCAAAAGTGTATCCCTCCAAAACAAAGGGAATTTTTTTTATTATCAATGGGATAATCTTTGCATAAAAATTTGTATGTTTATTATTTTTATATGTGTTTGACTTTATTTTGAAGATACAAGTAGGACACTGATTAGCTTGACCCTTATTTTATTTTATTTTGAATTTTTCACATTAAACCTTATATTTTTTCGAAAAATTTAAGTCGGTCCCTAAATTTTCCTAAATTACGAATTAGACCCTCTAATTTTTCAATAAGTGTAGTCTTTTAAAACATATTTAATCATATCTACAAAGTATGATAAAAAGAAAGAAATATCCCGATAAACAAAATATATTTTTTATTTTTGATAAGCCAAACCAAATGTATTGTATGTTAAGTTGCAGAAAATTACAAAGCAACAACAGACAATGTTTTTTTTTTGTTACAAGGCTAAAGAAACAAACAAAAAGAGCAGAAAAGAAAGAAAAAAACCTAGGGCCTAGACAAGAAAATTCATGATGCGTCGATCCTTTGCAGCGGGAGGAGGTCGACTGGAGGCGAGGAGTGGGTGATGAACTCCACATCGGAGGAACCTCCTAGTTTAGCTAGGTAGTCGGCACAACAGACAATGTTAAAACAGAGAAAAAAAATATATATGAATTGGATTTAAATTTGGTGCATATTTAAAAGTAGAGTAAAAGATTCCTTAAAAAAAAGTAGACAAAGATTAGATAAAATAAAAATTTGATACAATAACGTATAGTGTCAATATAGTGTAACATTGCTAAAAAAAAAAAAATTAGTGTAACATAACTGATAGATTATGATTCTTCAAAAAATATGTGATAGATTGACTTCTTTAAATTTGTGGTTAGAGGTTTGACTTTTGATAGTGGACGTTCCTTGGGGAAAAAAATGGTGATATAAAACCATTGTTTCTTTTGCTAAAAAAAAAAAAAAAAAAAACTATTGTTTCATGAATTATGCATTGTTTAGTTATTGAATGAATTTACTATTATATATGCATTACTTTGCTAAAAATAACATTTTTTACACAACCTAAGAAAAGCTAATACACATTGTCTCAAAAACAATATTTCTTATTTAAAAAGTTTGATTATTCTTAATAATAATTTTTTTTAGGGATATTCTTAATAATAATTAACTGTCAAACATTAGGGAAAGTATAGAAATTTCACGAGGTAAAGGTAATGCAACACACTCCTCATGGATTCAGCACCATTTGACAGTTAATTAAAATAACAATAGATTCCGTCAAAAAAAAAAAAAAAGATTCTGAAGGTTAATATATATTTTTTTCTTAATTCTTATTTCTGTCCCTTGTTTCTGATTTTGGCCTATACACATCTTATTCAGGAATTTATTATTCACATTCTTGTGAATCTTCATATAGTTGTCCCTTTTGGATTTTGCAACTTTTTTGTTTTGAATACTTCCAATTTTTTGGCATCAAGTCAAAATCAATATAGTGTGACACAATGACAGATAACTAAGGTAAATAAATGGTTTGAGGTTTGATATCAAACCATTTATGCAAAAGAGCATATTTTTAGAGATGTTATCTCTTTAAATAGATCTCAATATTTTGAATAATTAGTCTTAACTTTCACCCAAAGATATCTTCTGAGACTCGTGTTGAAGCGAATCTCTCGAACAATCTTTAAATAGATTCCGGTATCATAAAGGATTAATCCCCAACTAGAGATACCCTAAGTTCACCTAATTTACATGAATATAAACCAATCAAAGACATCATCATCAACAAGTTACACTAGAGAAAAAGAAACAAAAGCAAGTAACAAACAAATCCTATTTTAGTAGTGAAAATCATATAAAGTGTTGAAACATTAAAGTTACATATTGTATTGAAAATTGATTTGAATTTTGAACATTAAACCAAGTATAGTTGATCATCATGTCTCATGAATCACAAAGGGTTGTGGTGATCCACCATGCATCTACAAACTTCAGTGCAAGAGCTCTTAAATGGGCCCTCAATGGTTTTTCACTTGAGAATGGAGATAACCTTACACTTGTTGCAATTCTTCGCCATGTAACTAGTCCTACTAGTGCTAGATTTCGTGAGTGTCCAAACCTTAATTCTTTTCCTTCTTTATATTTCATTTTGGTGTTTTGTGTTTTTTATCATTCTATGATATCAGAAAAAAAATCAACAATTATATGGCATAAAATTTGGCTACCCTTTTCAGTAAAAAAGGTTATTTCATATCATTATAGACTTCACACTTTGGTTTTGCTGAAAAATTTCTTATGGACATGTTTGACCTTGTCTTTAGGGGCAATATTTGGGACTGACCAAAATATTGTTGAGGAAGAGGTTGCCAAGAAGAAAGAAAAGCTGTATAATAATACATGCATCAGGAAAATTTCTGAGCACTGTGAAAGACACAAGGTATTAATAACTTGGAGCTAGATCATCTATCATTTTTCCTTTCCATAGAGATATGTATATAGATTGAAGAATATGTGACTAGAAAAATATATCATAGCCAATTTATTCCAATTTAAGAAAAACTTTCAGATCAACTATTTGACTAAAGATATGATAGAATATTATGATATCGTTTGATTCATGTACCAACCTCACCTATTGAGGTAAAGTTTGGTTGTGATCATATATTTTATAGCAAGACTATAGTAAATTCTGTAATTTATTAGTTTTGTTCAGATTTTGATAAATTGCTTAATGGAATCCTTTTCATGAATGAAATTACTCAGATTCAGTTCTTGATAGAAGTGATTCCAGGCAAAATACCAGAACATGCTATAAATGCCGCCATCCGTTTGAATGCAACATCGGTTATACTTGATAGGTCACTGCTACAACTCTTTCAAACGTTTATTTTCAATGAGGATTTCACACATATTTAATGATCAATCAAAATGCCTTTGTATCTTAATGAGTTGTGGGGATTTATGTATGACTTGCAGGGACATGAAGAAATATAAGAAGGATTTCATGCAGAGTCTCTCTTGTGCTTTGCTAGTAATGAAAAGTGATAACTCCATTAAGCACTTGAGAGGGCCAAGAAAAGAAAAGATTTCTTTTAGAAGATATGATGATGCAAGTTCTGTAAAAAGTAAGGAAATTAACCAATATTCTTCTTATTCTTCATTTCCAATCCCAAAATTAATATAAGCATAAATGTGTTTCTAATCCCTACAAATATTATGTCTCCTGCTTTTAGTCCCTCCAGGGTTTTTGTTGAATTTTCAATCCTTAAATATCAAAAGCTCGAAATTTTTTTGGAGGGACTAAAACAGGAAGCACTATATATGCCGAGACTAAAAACAAATTTAAGTCGTCAATATATCATCAGATTTAGAGTCAGTCCTTTGATCAGAAGGTCTATATCAATGAAAACTTGTTCAATCTTAATTTCCTTGATTGTAACGAATGTGATTAATATCATCAATCAGGTTCTGAATCCTCACCGAGTTTGTGGAGCATGACAAACGCTGTTTTCCGCTCTAAATCGAGCTCAAATCTAACAAAGATTGTTTGTCATCAACTTCATTGTCAAATGATACAAACACCTGAAGATAAAGATCTAGATATGGCAAGAGGCTATTGTCTATTACCAACTTCTGATAATCAAAAGACAAGTGTTCTTGAAATGCATCACAAAGATTCAACATTTGAACATATCAGAAACCATAAAACATATCAGATCGTTGAAAATTTTAAAAATTCTGTGTGCTCAGTGTGTGAGAACAGAAGGCCAAAATTTGAATTGATGAAAGAATTCACATATGGGGAGCTGCATGAAGCAACGCATGGTTTTTCGCCAAAGAACTATTTGTCAGAAGGTGGATTTGGATCTGTTTATTGGGGAAAGATGCAAGGACTCAAGATTGCTGTTAAGAAACATAAATTTGCAAGTCTCCAAGGAGAAAAAGAATTCAAATCTGAAGTTAATGCACTCAACAAAGCAATACATGAAAATGTGGTCATGCTGCTAGGATCTTGTTCGGAGGGAAAGAACAGATTTCTTGTATATGAATTTGTTTGCAATGGCTCCCTTGATCAACATTTATCACGTAAGAGAAAAATGAACTTTGAAATAGTTCTTGCAATGAATAAATGTTAGTGTCATCAAACTCTTAGTGTAAAATATTTTCGACATGCATCCAACCACATTTTACCAGTTAGATATTTGTGGAGATAATTTAGAAACTTGTATAACAGTGTGGACTGTGGAATAATGGTAAGATATGATTGGATGCATGTGTAAAACTTTTTACGGTGACAATATATTACAATCAAACTATGATTATTACACTTAGGATAAGCTAACTCTTTCTGCATTGTACTTTCATGCAGAACACTCTAGGAAACCTCTTAATTGGTCAGCCAGGATCAAAGTGGCAATGGGAGCTGCAAAAGGCTTGTTGTATTTGCATGAGAATAACATAATACACAGAGATATGAGACCAAGTAACATCCTTGTTACACATGATTTTGAAGCAATGGTAATGCAGTACAGAAATTTAGAGACTAATAATTGAATTTGAAATACTATATCATTGATATAATCTTTTAAAAGCATATGCTATTGAAAGGTTGAGAACTCATTCAACTATATTATGATGCTTGATACTTAACATGACTTGTGTAGGAATCTAGTCTAAACATGTGCCTATGGTTAAAAAATAACTATGGACTAGTAAAGATATAATAATATCATTATTTTCCTCAACAAAAAAAAACTAATATCATTATTATATACTACCCTAAACATCGGACTCGTTGACTAAATCATAAGAATTAAGAAAGTTGACAGTAGTATTAAATTTTTCTAATAAATTTATCAGATTGGAGATTTTGGTCTAGCTAGGACTGAACAAATGGACTCAGTGTACTCAACAGATGTGGTTGGAACATTAGGGTATATGGCACCAGAATATGCAGAATCTGGTAAAGTCTCAACTAAGTCAGATGTGTATTCTTTTGGAGTGGTGCTTCTTCAGTTAATAACAGGAATGAGGACCACGGACAAAAGAATTGGACACAAAAGCCTTGTGGGATGGGTAATAATCTTTATCAAACAACACTTTTAATGAATGAATGTAGCATACATTTTTGTTCCATTACTCTCCTCAATCAAAATACTATGAGTTGGTTTTTTATTGATACATATATTCAATGTGATGTTGCAATCATAATCTTTTCCATTGATATATTGATGGAGAATAAACTCTAAAGCACTGACATGACATTTATACTGACACGTAGACACTAGTAATAATTCAGGAAAATGAAAATGATTGAATGTAACCACATGTGTCGGTATCGTTTCAGCATCAGACACGTCTTCAATATGAAGTGTCGATGCTACAAAGTAAATAAGTGCCACATTAAATTCATTGCAATTTGCATGTTCCTTTCAATTTTTTGATCTCTTAATTAATTTTCAGGCGAGGCCACTACTGAAGGAAAGGAACTATCCAGATCTAATTGATGAAAGGATGATGGATACCTATGATTGTCATCAGCTTTTTTGGATGATTCGTTTAGCAGAAAAATGTCTCACTAGAGATCCTCAAAAGCGATTACCAATGGATACTGTAAGTCTATATATCAGTGAGTTTCTTAGTAAACCAACAAATTACTTCAATTTTACTCAAAAAAAGAAAAGAAATTACTTCAATTTTAAACAATAAGAACTACATTACATCAAAAAACAAAACCATAATAACAACATCGAATTCTTCTAATTACATCAATTTCAATATTTGGTTGTTTCTTTTGAAACTTATATCAATGATGTGTGTCTCACCGCCTAAGAGAGACATTCATATTTAATGATACGTATCGAATAAGATTACTTTCGACCGAGGAAATATATGAGAAATAAATATAGACCTTTTGGACTATAGACCTCCCAAGCCTTTAGCACTAAAACCAACATGCAAACACTCCTTTATTTGGGTATGAGTTAAAATTTCTAACTTAGTATCATTGCCTAATTATCCCTAAAAACATGTACTACGATCCAAACTTAAGAATCTAAAATTAGTAAATTGGGTATCTGATTCAACACAAAGAAAAAGGTACGGGTAGCTATACAGCTTGGCTCCATTGAGTGCAAAAAGAAGACAAATATGATAGGTAAGTAGCAATTGGACCACTAGACGTACTTCCATTGGACTTGAGGGGTAGTGTTGAAAATATCCTACATTGGATAAAATATTGACTTGAATTATAGAAGATGGCATTTTTTTTCCTTAAAATTATACTGTATTCACAACCAATTAATTTCACAAATGTGAATATTAGATTAGATATGGTGTTAATTTGTTGTTATATTGAGTATAGGTGGTTAGTGCATTAACTCATATAGTAGAAGGCAGCACATGCAGCATGGTACTAAGAGACTGCTCCCCAGCACGGTCAGATTCCTCTTATGACATGTCAGAATCCCCTGTATCAGATGTCTCTCCAGAAATAGAAGATGAAGATGGAATCTTCTGTGTAGGATGTACTACAGTTAATCTACGACCCCCACCATCTCCTCCATTAGGAAGCACTTCATGGAGTACTTCAAAGCACATATGTCCACAAGGCTGAATGAATCTAATTCTGATGAACTAATGAATAACAAGGCTGAAATTTTCTAATTTATATAAATAATGTTACTCCTATTTTGTATGTTCCTTCAATCCACAAAAATAAAAATGTTTCCAACATTAGAATATATTTGTTGTAAAGCATAGTTTTCTTGATTTAGCTCTTCCAAGATGAGCAAATTAGGGTGTAATATGACTAATCTCAAGCTTGCTTTGATGAATAAATTGACAAATGAGAGACAAATTCCAAGGACCACTTTCATAGGTGGTCGATGTATAAAATGTAGTGTTTCAATAAAAATTGAAGGCACCACAGATGGTTTATTGATTATCGGTTCGCCATCTAAAATTTGATAGCTAGACATAACTCAAATAAATGAAATTTTTCATGAGGTTTTAGTTCTGTGATAAAAAATTTATTACATAACCTCCAGAGACGAAGTTCAAATCCGCTCCAAGAAGGTTGTGCAAAATAACTATTACTATTAGTATCACTTTAATTAATGATCATTAAATAGCAATTTCCCTCTTATCCTGTTTTTATGCTAACATATACCCTTTGGGTACTTGTTAGTAAACCAAATACACTCAATTTCTTGAAATTTTAAAAATTGCCTTTTTCAACGCAAATTAATGAAACTTGACAAAAGGTCAGACATGTCAAGAATTCCTTAGCCCCAATCATATCAACACTACAAAATATCGGATCAAACGAAAAACAAACAAAATATTACAACTCATTCTTAATCCATCCAGCTACATGCTGTTTCAAATGCAATGTTGTTCTGCACAAATTAGTGTGCAAAAGATTCATGGAGGTATACAGTCATGAAACTAACAAAATTACAAAGTCACGTGACAACAAAAGTCTATAAACCAGTGTAACGGTACTAAAAAATCACACACGTATAACATCTTTCTCAGCCGAGGAGATACTAACACCTAACGACCATGTTAAGAAAACCAACACAAATGCAATTAATACAGGAGTTTCAAATCCCGCATCTCAGGTGTTTTTTAACCAAGATCAGATACTTGACAGACAGCAGGCATGTTGTTCCATGCACAAGAACCAAACTCCCTTACCTGACTTGGGTTAGAAGTTGCAGCAGTCATGTGTTTATAGTCGGTGGCTGATTGATCTTCGAGAAACATCGATGTAGCATCATAGAAGATGGATTGGTTCTGGTCATTCCCAGAACATTGCTCATACCAATCTGAACCAAGCAAGAAATCTGGCCGACTAAAGTTCAACAGAGACGTGATTTGATTTCCACTGTCAGGGGTCCAAACCGGGTCAACATACTCTAGTTTCACAGTGTTGCCTGCAAATGAATTCAGGAATTAATGGGAAAAATCTTAAACATGGATTTTCGAAAAACTGATCAATGAATATGTTGGGATATTCCAACTTTATCACAAAAAATAAAATGTACAGTCTTCTCAAAATTATCAGCCAGGAGTCGGTTAAATATTTTTATGGTGTGCATGAAGACTTCTATGCTTTGTGAATTAAAAAAGAATTTCATTAAGCCTTTTTCTATAGAACGCTTTAAAAATTATTTTGAAATTTGGCACTTGATTAAACAACAAACTGCACATAGGAACATGAAATCTCCAAGATAGTGAAAGATTATCAGATTGTGCCAAAGACACATATAAACAAGTGTATGAGTGTGAATATTTTCAATGATCAACCATCATATCACATGCAAAAAGGAACTAACCATTAACGGTATGAACTGGTGGCTGCTCATCCAGTGAACTTTTGTTGGCACTAACAGCAGGGCACTCGTTCAATATTGAAGATGTGCCAAATGGAGATACAGGGTCAGCAGATTCTTCCCATTCTGTCTCATACATGTTCAAAGCAGAGCTGTCTGCTCTTTCACCAGGAGTTGCAGTAGATGAATTTGAACTCTTGCCATAAAATTGGTTTTTTGAACTGCTTGGAGTCTTCCGCGGATAAAGTACAGATTGTAGCAGGCCACTATTCTGTGGAGAAGAACAATCTGACTCCAGTGTACTAATTGGTGTAGGAGACTTAATGAAATCATCAACTGACTCAAGTAAAGGAGGTGGGGGAGATGTGCCCCAGCTACCTAAATCAGTTTCTGGATATTGGATTGAAGGAAGCTCCTCGAAAGGCTTAGAAGTGGAGGAATTTCCATTTTTTAGTGAATGGCTGTAACACATTGAGCTGTGAGAGGAGGGACCAGCATGATGAAGGGGTGATTGCATGCCAAATGATTGTGTCCACTTATAAAAAGTATCATCCTGAATATGATCAAATGGATAATAACCATTTCTGTCGATACAACTGAAATCAAAGAATGGAATTGTTGAATCTCGAAAACGTTTGTGGTTAGATGATGTTGATTGCCCAAAACTACAATACTGAGAAGAATCAAAACCATTTAGCATATTGCTATAAGCAGAAATATCAGGAAGCTCAGCAACATAAGGTAACATTCCCTGGTTATCCTTCATACAGTCATATATTGCATCATGTATATCAAAATTCTTTTTCTGCAAGAAATCAGGATGCACTTTATTGCCGCTGTTAATTCCATCGGTGCTTTGGCCATGAAGAGTCTGTTGCAATACTTCAGGAGGATAAAGTGGCAAGCCAGCCCGGTGACGCCTCTTGATCCGAGTGTTCCAATAGTTCTTTATCTCGTTATCTGTACGACCAGGTAACTGCAAGCCAAAGAAATAAACCACTTTAATGGATAAAGAAAATAAGCACAAAATATTGTAAGTACAAAATGGAAGAAATTACTGATTGCCACAATTATAAAATCCTGTGAATCTCAATACTTATGTTTTAATCATAAGTACCAAGACATTTAAAGCTCTTCATTGCGTAAAAGTTGACAGAAAAATAATTTTAGAATTCCATTCTTATACACAGTGGGTGACGTTATGCATTAGGAATCTAACAAAAGACAAGTGAACATTATCCTACCACATCTGTTAGTGTGAATCTCTACGTCATCTTATCGCCTACTAGGATATCGCAAACCATACACAGCATTTAATTAACATTCTTTATTGAATACACAAATCTAAATAGCTTGCTCCATATTTTTAGAGAATTCAAAAAAGAAGTCATTAGGTGGAAGTTCCTAACTGCAAAATACAAGGAAGACATAACGATGGCATACCAATGGAAAATGAATGGAATTTAAAGATTGCAGTAAAACCTGAAGAAAAAATAAATACTACAGCTAAATATGTAAGGCAAAGAGAAACAATACACAATATGCTTACATGCGCTGCCATGCGTGCCCATTTATTTCCTATTTTTGCATGAAGCTCGCAAATCAACTGCTCCTCTTCTGCAGTAAATGTCCCTTTCTTTAAATTTGGTCTAAGGTGATTAGCCCAGCGCAATCGACAACTTTTTCCGCAACGTAGCAGGCCTGTCTGCTTCTGAACAGCATTCCAGTTCCCCTCTCCGTTCTTCTTGACATAATTGACCAAAATATCATCTTCAACAGATGTCCATGGCCCTTTCTTTAGAACAACTCCACGGGTACTTCTGTTATACCCCTCATCATTAAACTCTGACCCAATCTGATCATCGTCGAGCATCTCATCCTCAATCTCCTTTTTCATCCGCCTCATCATATATATTATATGGGTTCTGCTCAAAGCATGTCACAACCAGAAACAACATCCTTTAAATATAAAAAAAATAAAATAAAAAATAAAAAAACACATAAAACCAGCAAAAGTTCTAAATATATCCATTCACAGCCACAAAAATTTAGATATTCGTTATGGGAATAGAACAAAAATTAATGACGACTTGTGTGCAGACACCTAAAAAACTAAAGCATAATTTCCAAAGCACTTAAATGGAAACAAAAATAATCAGAAGCACCATATTAACAAACCAGCTCTATCCTTTTACAAATACAACAAACAACAAACATATATTTCAATTGAAAAAGTTTCTAATTAAGCAAATTTTAATCTCGGCAAATTCACTATGCTCTGCTCTGAACCAGGAAAGCAAGATTTCCCAAACCTAAAATAGAACAAATCACTATATTCTACTACAGTATCAAATTAACTAATTATCCTTACCCAATACAAAATTAATGAAATAAATACGGTCATTAAAATATAATTAGTTAATTTGACACATGATTATTGCATATGAAAAAAATCAATCAAATACGAAACTTTTTGTTTAGGGTATTTAACATATGCAATAATTAGTTAATTGAAATCAAAATTTGTTAAGTTTACATACCCTAATTATGTTTAGGGAATTATAATTAGTTAATTGAAATGAAAATTAATCAAAAGTTAAAGAAATTTAACACATGATTATTGCGTATGAAAAAAAATCAAAACAAAATTTCCATACCCTAAACACATAATAAAACAGATATTAATTATTTTTCAACATACCAAACACACTTAATCCTGTCATTAAAATAAAGTACACATTAATTACGTTACAATTTACAATTTTCACTATCAATAACATTTAACACAAGCTAAGAGCAATTAACTGTGTAATTAATTTTGAGAAATGATAAATATAACTGAGTATAATTATAATGATTAGCAATTTAATAAACTATAGTATTAATTTGAATAAATCCAAAATTTCTATCAAAATTGAAAACAAGAATGAGAAATTAACTAGAAAACAATACCTGAATTAGAACGTGGAAACGCTATAATCCAAAAACAACCTCGAGAATTGTAACGAGTTTGAATCCGAAGCTGAATTGAGCTAAGAAACAGTGAAATTGTTGTTGCTAAAATTGAAAAACACGAAATTCAAAATCAAAATTGAGTTTACTAGGTTAGAAATTGGGGGAAAAAGAAAGAAGAGTAAGAACCCTAATTTAGAAAGTGCTCTGAATTTTCGAAATGGAGTGAAGAATGAAGAATGAAATTGAAAATTGAATGAGTAGAGTAATTAACGAACCTTGGAAGAAAATTCAGAACAAAACTTTCATCTTTTTTTGTTTCTCTACAGAGAATGAGAGAGAAAAAGAGGGTTTTGTTCTGTGAAGAAGAGAAGAGAAAGAAAAGAAGAGGAAAGTGGAATTATTATATGAAAGTGTAGAGAGAGAGAGAGAGAGAGAATGAAAATGAAATGAAATAGTACTATGCCAACACTTTTACTTCAATCAATGTTTTTGTACTCTTAATTAATTTTTTCACTACACATGCTTGCATGCTTTTAATGTGGATGGATGGATTCTTTATTAAGATTCTACTATCATTTTAAATCTATTTTCTTGACCGAAATCATTTATAATCATGTAAAAAATATTGTAGGATTTTGTCTATGTCATTGTTATAAATTGTTTTTTTTAATAAGTTAAACTAGCACACTCAAATTAATATTGAGGAGAATCGAACTTGAGACCTCTAGAAGAAGCACACTCTCAAAATCTTCAAGTCAATATCATCAAGCTAACCCAAGTGGGTTAATTATAAATGTGTTATTTGAGTTGTGTATATGGTTGTTAAGAAAATAATCATCATAGTCATCTTAGACATAAGTATCTTAAATAAATTAAGATAATTAAGAAAATTGATTAATAATTTTTGGAGAAATCAAAATAGATTATATATATATATAAAGCAATGAAGCTCCATGCACAAGGAGTGCAGAGAACACCACTGAACCAAGATTACAATTCAAAGTCCTACCTGAGATCCAGGAAACAGACAAAAAATAGATCAGCAGACACCCATACAAGGAAGTGGGTATCTCCACCAATCATGATAACAATAATTAAAGGAAGCATAATTTGCTTTCAACCACAAAAAAGATAGTAACTTAACCTTCTCTAACAATACCACAGGAGGAGACACCAAATCTTAGAAAATACAAATGTTCCGTTCCTTCCAGATTACCCAGACACAAGCAAATCAGATTACCTTAAAAAACGAATGAGTACCACGCGACATCCCTGCCATGAAAGAGACCTGAATGAATATTAAATTTAGGGTTTTGCTAACAAGAATCATGAGAAAACTTATTAAGAAAGTAAAATGTAAAAACTTTAATTGAAAACAACTTTTAAACTTTCTCGTCTTTTTCCATGAAAATATTCTTATTTTTAATTTTTTAACAAGTGTCATAATGACGCTCTTTAACATTTTTCAAAAATTATTGTATTATCTTATAATTATTTTTAATTTAAAAACATTAAATATTATATTTAATTATTTGATGTTTTAAAAATGTTTTGAATGATTTATTATTAAGACAAGATGAATTGATACACACTAGAGTTGAAAAAAGACAAGAATAAATTTGCTTAAATAGCTCGGGCCTATTTTAAAAAAAGTAAAGTTGTTTGAAATACTATTTGTCAAAGACTTTATTTTATTTTTGAAATAACTCTTTAACATTTTGCTTATTATTCAGCTAAATGTATACTTTGTGTTAAGACTTTAAAAACAACATTTGACCTTTTTCTAAAATGGCTAACGTGTATGTAGACACTATTGCACACTATTAAATATAGAGAAAATACATTAGGGTGACTTTTTTACTTCTACATACACTCTTAAACAAATTTGTCTATAAGAATAATATATTGGTTGTGTCATTAAAAAAGATAAAAATGAAAGTATAATTTGTTACAATATAAAAATGCAAAATATTTAGACATATAATTTTAATTAAAATCAAAATTTCATAAAAAAAAAGTATTGTTCATAGTTTATACGCTAACGCAAAAAAAAAATAGCAGACATACGGACACGAAGTGTACGTTCGAACGCTAGTATATTGAAGGACAAATATGACAATATTAACGAAACATTTTAACCTAAACGACTATTTTGACTAATATAGCGCACAATCAAAGACTAGTTTGAAATTTTAATACATTCAGAGACTATTGTGGTTAGTCGTTACAAATTAAGGATCAAAATGATTATTACCCCATAAATTTTTACACGCTTAAAAATATACAAATTAATTTTTTTTTATTTTACTTCGTTATGTATATAAATGATTTACGAAAAAAAAATCTTTATTTTTTTTTTTTTTTTTTGTCTAGTAGCCTAGTGGCTGGAGCTCACACAATTAAATGTGGAGAAGTGAGGTGTTCGGGGTTCGAACCCCGGTTCTACATAAATTATGCAATGTTCCTGTCAACTGAGCTATGCTCACTGGGACAAATCATTATTATTTTAGAATACATATATTTGTTAAAAAGAATATAGATTTTACAATGTATATGGATAATTCAGTTTTTATTATTTAAATTATAACTAGAAGAAGAAAAAGTTGCTACAATGATAAAAAAAAATTACAAGTTTATAAGATGGAATATGAGTAGATAGCCGGAAGTCCAGCATAAAAATTGCAAAGTGAAAGAAAAATTAATGTAACATATTTATTGTATTTTTGCTTAATCTTCGGCTATTGAAATGCTCTTTTTATGAGTAAGAGTTGGGGAGAATTGACACATCTTGTTATAGTACCGATATTTTAGAACAAGAGGGGCAAAAATGTCGCAAGGTCTACGTTTGAAGTGGCAGTGTTAGGATTAGAAACGAAATGAAGAAAGTTGGTGGAGTGGTGTTTCAATGTTTTTGGACTGAACTACATTAAGAAGTAAAGTACAAATTAATAATACCATAAAATGAGTAGAATAAGATCCGTAATGGAGAGGAAATAGGAGGAACAAGTCAAGGAATGAGAAAATAACGCAAATAAATTAAAAAAACAATTGTATTAAAAAATATAGTAATGTTATCCAGTAAATCATAAATTTACTTCGTAAAATTTAGTTCAATAGAAAATATGAATATTATTATATTAAACATCTTCGGTTGTATTTGAATTTAAGATTGTATAATTGTGTATGTGAGTTTTACATAATGTTTGTTACTTTGTTGACATAAAAAAAAATTTGCAAATTCACATATTTAAATTGTAGGTTAGGAGATTCCTTTTTCTTTTTTTTACAGAGGAGATTCACGTTCTCAAATTTGCTAATTTGAATTATGTCAAACAATTTAATTTCCTGTTAACATGTGGTTTATTTACTAACAAATTAATCTTTAAATTATACATCTTTCGGTCACTATTATAAGCAAAAATTTACATTTTAGATTCATTCAATTAATGATGTATATGATTTTTATTATAGACCACATACATTATTTAATGAATGAATCTAAAATGTTGATTTTTACTTATAATAGTAATCGAAGGGTGTATCATTTATTAATAAATGAATATTTATTATACTATTGTGAAATTAATACTTGCAAGTTATCATAATAATAAAGTTGTTTGATATCATTCAAAATCAAGATCTTTTTTTGTTTGTTCATAAATATCAGAAAAATAGATATTCCACCCTACAAATTCAGAAAGTGAATGGGTGATTTAGGGTAATGTTATCAGAGAGGTGGGAGAGAGAGTGTAGTAAGAGATGAGGTATGGGTCCATCCAAGTGAGGGGAAGCACATGCAAATTGCAAATGCACATGAGTTTTTGTGTGTACTTGTTTCTCAACTTCATTCAACGAGTATGGGTTGGGTTTGCCACTGGGTGTGAGCACCTTCAAGCTTCAACTTCACACAGTGTTTAGTTGATTTGAGTATCACACCAAACGGACATTAGGGATATCCGTTCCTCTTCATATGTAGGAGTATATAATATGTACATGAACCAAATGAAAAGAGTGTTCAATTTTAAGGTGTGAAGAAGCTATTTTAGATTTTATAAACATGTAAAAACTTAGTGGGGTTCCTTTAGGGCATGGGTGGATCACGGTCCACCTATAAAAAAAAATTCTTTTTTTATAGAGGAAGTTATTAAAATATTTTTGATTTTTAAATAAAATTACCTTCCTTCAAACAAAAATAAAACAAATTATATATCTTGTGGCCTATTCTTTTCTCAATTTCAGAACATTTTACTATCATACTTTCAAGTCCTTCGAAATGTGTAGATAATTATTTTTAATTTTTTAAGGTATTAATTTTATTTTATTTTGTGCTTAATGTTTATTAAAACATAATTTTAGTGTATATAAATTATAGTTTCTTTTAGTGGTCCATCCTAATTTTTTTTTTCTATCTGACTCTACCATCAAAACAGCTTGTAAATAAGGTCAACAATAAAAGCTAACTTGTAAGTTTTAACTTTGTAGAACTGGAAAAGAGTTGGATATTAAAAATAAGGCTTAATGAATTTTCAAGTTTCATTTTTGTCCTCTAATTAATAAAAATTACATTTTGATCTCTCAAATATGCTTCCGTCAGCCGATTCGGTCCCTCTGTTAATTTTTAACTTATAACGTCTTAGGTAACCAACATTGAAGGTGTCCACCGTAGACCCTATTAACTTATTTAATTTTATCCCTTTGATCATTTTGAAGAAAAATAGACCCTTAGATTATGCAACACTATTGAATCTAATAATGACTCATCAACACATGATTTTTCTTTCCTTTTCTTCATCTTCTTCCTTCTATTTTTTCTTCGTCTTCATCCATCCATCTTTATACACATTCAAACTTGAAATGAAACTTGGAAATTAATTAAGGGACCAAATATCCAATTAAGCCTAAAAATTAAATAAAAAATTTAAGAACTAATGAGTTAGAAAAATGAAGATTGAAAGAATTCAATAGACAATGTTTAGGTAAATTATTTGATTTCTTTTTTGAAAAATTTACGTAAGATCACAGTATCTTTATCAAAGATAGAGAAGACCTTAAAGTTTAAAAAATACTAATAAAAAAAACTACTGCAATTAACCTCGGAAAAATTGACGAGAATTTGAACTCTAACTTCTGCATCTAAGACTTATTTGTTTAATACTAGACAAAATCTTTGGAGTTTGAAATTTTTTGATCATGCACTTGCTCCATATAAGTGTTCAAAGGAAAAAAAAGAAATTAAAAAAGGTATATTACGGTTGTTAAAAATGTTATGTTATGATTGTTTAAAAAGTTATGTTATGTTATGGTTGTCTAACCCAATCCAAGGGATTGTTTGGATAAAAAAATTATTTGCAATTTGTAACACAAGCGTTCATCATAATAAACACTTGTTTCGATGGGCCAATGAAGCTTATATCCAGAGTTGGGCTGGGCCGGGTAACAAACGCATTTTGCTAGATTTAGTTATTAGGGTTGTCGATATTCATTCATTGATCGCGTTTTCAGATATAGTTCGTTTTCTATCCTTTTCCTCCCTCGTTCGCTTTTAGAATTGTTTACATATCTATCTACGCATGCGTGCGACCTTATTAATTTTGCTGAAGGTATTTTCATTTTAGTTATTCATATTCTTTTGCCTTTGATGAATTGAGAAATTGATTGAATCAAACCCTAAATATTCGAATTTGTTATTTAATGGTTGGAAATATTCAATCAAATCTTGTCGGATTAGGGTTTAAAACCTTTGAATTAGGGCTTCTTTTTTTAAGAATTTTGATAGTTCATATTTCCAGCTGCAGCCGATCGAGTGTATCATGTCAGATGAGGAAATAGATGAAGCGCCTGATACGGGTAAACTCAATTCTATGTTCTTTGCATTTCAATTAACATGCATTTCTTTTTGCTTTCCTATTTTATGATCAACCCTAGTTTATTTTTTCATGTTCTGTCTCTCTTCTATTTTGCTGTATATTAATACAACAAGCTCACCCTTTGCTTTTCTCATTCACCAAAGCAGAGGATTTTGATGATGATTTTTTGCTTCGGGATAAAGATGCTACATTCGTAGTAGAAAGCCCTGTAAAGGATTATTGGTCATGGGAATGTGATCCTAAAGACTTAGAGGCAAGTAATGCTTTTAATACAAGGTTCACAAATTTAGTAGTTTCTATGTGCATATTTATTTGCATTCTTAAGTATATCAATCTCTATACTTGCAGAAGAAAGATGAAGTGAACAAGGTTAGCAAGGCCGTGAGAAGGCAAGATATAATAGCACACTATGACTTTCAGCGAAACAGAGCTTTAGCTAAGCTGGAGGAGGAAGATTCGGACGATGAATGGTTCGTGGCAAACCCTTTAGCTAACCAGAAGAAGGAAGAGGCGGAGGCTGGTAAAAGAAGAGGGAAAAAGAGAAAGAATGACGATTATTGAATGTTGGATTAGTTACTAATAAAGTACTTTCAATCAAAGGTTGGAATCATGTGTGTTATGCTATGTGTTTAATTTGCTAGGCTCTATGTTGGATTGTACTTCCTGCAACAGATATCAAGCAATTGAAAGTCAGAAATAAAATGTTTATGACTAATTTTGTTAAATGAATTGATTAGTGCCAACTATATCAACAATATATATATATCGTATTGAAAGTCAAACTACGAAAACTAGATAGTTAAGCGTGTTTGACTAAAAAGTTTATCAAGCAGTCCAAGAATAATACAAGGAACCTCCTATCTCGTTTAAAAAAATAGGTGAAAATCACCTTTATCACAATGACAACAGTGTAGTATAGAACTTTGAGTCTGCAGCTCCTTATGTGTAGTTATAGAGCATGTTGGACCTTAATATAAGGGAATGCTGTTTGTTGGACTTACTCCAAACGTCCACGTCTTCTACGCAATAATTTATTTTACTGATGATGTTTATGATTGATAACGTTACCAGCCTGTGCACACAAGATCGATCAGATCCGGTTCCAACAAGTTATTCAACTTGAAGCTTCATTTTACAGCCATTCCGCTAGCTGTAACTAAAAAAGGATTGGTGCATAATCTGATATAGGTGAGACAAATACGTTCAACTAATTTTGTGCTGCATCTTATTTGTGTCATTCAGCTAATTTATTTTACTCTAATATTTTGGAAATTATATACATGCATTGATACATGTGTAGTTTTTATGCTGCATTTAAACACTCGTACGTTTTCTATTTCAATACTTATATAATGATCCAATCTTTCCCTCTGTTTTATTGTCATTTTCAGCATATTTTTGTTTTAAACTGATGAATTTTGTGATATTTGATCATTATTTCTTTGCTACAGTGCAAGTTTATTCTCTTGTTTGTTTTTTGTGAAGCTGAGAAACATTCTATAGCTTACTTTATCATTGACAACTTTTTGTTTAACCTGAATTTATTTTTGTGGTGGATAATTTGTTTTTGATTGATTATGTTGTTTTTTTGAGCAATTTATTAAAAAGAAATAAGATATGCCAATTGACCGAAAAGTACAAGAAAGTATTAACCCATAGCAACAAGAGAATACAAGAATGATGATCTAAAACCACAAATAGCTAAATGACAAGACAAAATTACCAATCCCTCTCGAACACAACAAAAATACCAAAGTACAAACAGTCGAATAACTCTGGCAGCAAAATTAGTGAGACCTTGTTGTTATTGTTAATATGATCCACACGATTCCACTTATCATCTTCCTAAACCGTCCACATTTCAAATTGAGCAAAAGTATGTGATCAGTTTCTATCATGAACTCGGAAACTCTCTGACATACATGGGACTGTTTATTGCCATTGATGAATACTATAGGCCTAAACTTGAGCTCGGTAGGGTGCTCATCTGTCAGTTCTATAACAAGACATAGAGAAATAGCGGGGAATTTGTTGTGAAACCAGAAAGACATTGACCCTCCTCTTGTACTATGCGAAAATTACTCTGGAATTTTTTTTTCCTTGCCAAACAAACATTTTGTTTCCAGCCTCTACCCATCCTTGTCAGTCATAAGTATATAACTGTTAGAAGTCCACTAAAATCATTGTGGCATCCATATGAATTGACACAAATTTATTAGGAACGGATTTTACTGATCATAATAAAAGTGAAGACTTTTAGTCTAGAAAATTTGACGGATGGCTGTTAATCATGAGAGGAGTCTTGGCTATTGGACAATCCGCAGAATCCATATAATTGAAGTTCCGCAACATTTTTCTGTAATTTGGGGAGATAGTATATCAGGTTTATTTCAAATAGTATCATAGTTCCAATCTGAGAATGGTGGGTATTGCACCTTGAAGTTGATCTAAGAACTGCACGTGGGTTGTTCAGGAATGGAGAGGCATATTCTTGAAGAATTGCAAAGAGAGCTTGTGATTTACAGGAGGGAACTCAAGGAGAAACGTATGAAGATACCAACATTTAACAGAGAGAAGAAGGCTCGAGACGCCCGTGAAAGAGAGACCAATGGATCAGGGCAGTAGTACTCGGAAGACCAGTCCTTCGAAGACCGGAAGATCTGCATTAGACTCTGAAGAACAGAAGACCCAGAATCCTCGTCAGATTTGTCCTCTTTTGTAGTTATCTCTATCAAAACTCTGATAGTACAGTTTGTCTTCTTCTGACCACATGTAGAAAAAAACAAAGAACTACAAGGACAAAGAGAATGAAGGGGTAATTCCAGTTTCAACAAAGGAATTTTGAACGTTTAATTAGCAGCATTATCCATATCAGGTAATGACCCAACGTCCTTGATTTGAAGCTTTTCAACGACTCTTAATGCGCTAACACTCTTCTTAAACGTCTCTCAAATCCTTGCCTATATAAGGAGCTAAAGACTTGAAAAAATAGTAGACTCTGTTATTTTTATCGTGCCCTTACTCTGTCAAATCAAAAAGCGCATAGAACACTTAAGAATTTCTTATCAAAGTTTGTATCTTAGAAATTCTAAGTATTAGAGTATGTTTTGTTTAGTATTGTTTACACCTCTAATTGTATATCAAGTGTAAGAACAAATATGATTATTTGTAAACATATAGAAGTCTCTTTCAGTTGTGATTGAACATTGAGAGTTTCTTGCTTGTGTGCTTGAATATTTGGAAGTCTCTTGGTTGTGTCCTTGAGCATTTGTAATCTTGTGCGATTATAGTGGAAACCCCTTAGAAGTGCAAGAAGATTGGACTACTCTTGGATTGTTGGAGGAACCAGTATAATTGCTTGTGTCTACTCTCTCTCTCCCTCCCTCTATTATCTTTGTGTTTATCTTACTCCGCTGCAAACAGATTCTGAACTTGACTCAAACTCTGAACTTATTCAGACTCTGACTAGTGCAAACACTTAGAAAAAGAAAGGAAAATTCAACACAATTCAACCCCCCTCTTGTGTTTTTCTCACCTTCATGCTAATCTTACGGAAAACCCTTATTTATAGGGAAATTATGCTCTCGATTTACGTTATACAAAGTTTTAAATCATAAGGTAAAAGGTTTCCCCTTAACGAGCTTTAAATTCCTCAGCGCAGAGACTCTTGGGTGCTAACAGCCTTGATGAAAGTTGCAGCACCATAGCGATGCAAACACCCTCAGATGATAACACTTCTTAAAAACAAAGAGTCAGTAAGACACACCTCACTAACCGGTAAAACAATGTTGCACCACGTACACAATAACTAAAGTGTTGCGATATATAGGCTAAGGATTCTGATCACGTGCATGCAAATGAATTCTAGAGGACACCTCCAACTTCAATGTCATGCATGCACTACAAACACTTGTCAACTTTTGGACAGCTCAAATGAAATACCAAAACAAGTTCATTTTATTATATAAATGCACATGTTAAATTTTTTTTTTTTTTTTTAACACTAAACTTACCATGCCATTGATTAATCGATTATCCTCATCACATGGCTCCATTAATGAGTACAATCACATAGTACAAGTCCAAAAGGTGTGTGAAAAAATTGGATAATGGATGAAACAAAACCAGCGTGAGTTAACTCACGCTGGGTTTTAGTGTGTATTTTTTCGCGTGACTTAACTCACGCAAATTTAACACTAGCATGAGTTAACTCATGTAGCGTGAGTTAACATACGTAGGGGTATTTTGGTCATTTACTTTGGGAATGAGCAAAACTGTTTGGGTAAAGAGCAGAATTCCATGAGAACCCAGTTTCCGGTCCTCTTAACCCAGCTACACTTAATCCTATTGATTCTCTTCATCTTCTCCAAACAAGACCTTAAGATTTCCCCCAATACACTCTAGGAAGCTTTCCAGTGTTGATACTATCTATAATAAGCTTAGAGTCTGATTTAATAGTGACATTGTTCCATCTTGAAGCGCAAATCCAATCCAACGCAACATCTACCCCAAGAGCTTCCGCCGTGCTAGCATCTTGCAGAGCTTCCGCTACTCTAGTTGCCACCGCAACGGGTCGTCCATCACTCCGACGAAGAACTAACCCTAGGCCCCAACGACCATCACCAATAAGTATTGATTGCACATAGATACCCCTATTTGGGAGAAAAAGTGGAAGGTGCTTATTGAGATGCTAAAATCAACACCAGCATTTTTTATGGGCTCACACATTTTAATATTAAAATAAATATTGCTAAAATGTAACGATATAGAGCTATTTGTGGGACTCATTTGGATCTTTTTTAGAAGTGTTAAGTTGGAGAGATTGCGTGCTTATTACGTATTAGTATTAAAAAATATAAATAAATTACATGTATATGTGTAACCCACTTAAGTATCCAAAAGTGAGTGTCTATATTGTAGATGCTCTTATTAAGATCTTCTCCATTTATTGTTCTCTCATATTCATATCATTTAGAGAGATATAGACACAAAAAAAATTCGAAAAACTAATAAGTAATTAATGATGGTGACACTCACTTAATAGTAGGACCCACTACCTATTTTATGTGTCTATCTCTCTCCAAATTGTATCCTCCATTTATTATTCTCTCATATTCATGTCATTTAGGAGATATCCATTTCTTCCATTTAGAAAGAGAAAAACATAAATAAAAAAAATATTATAAAATAATTAATAGTGGACGAAACCCACTTAGTGATATTATCTACTTTTGTATCTATCTCTCTCTAATTTTTGTATTCTCCATCCTATCTATCTTGTCTTATAGGGTGTTTTTGTTTGTTTCAAGAGTAATGTAGACGTTGCGGATCAAATCCAGGACGAAACACCTAAATGCATTTTGTTTTACCACTACACTTTTGCAACACACCAGTTGAAAGAGGTGGTTTAAAATAATACTCCATTCGTCTCAACAAAGTTCTGATCAAAACATCAAAAAGATGTTTCCTTAGGCACTCCTTGTATAGGGACCAAAACTTTTTTTAATACTAGACGTCTCAAATTATACGTCTTTCTAAAAAAAAAAGATGTTTGTCGTAAATTATATGTCATTTCACAATATCAAGTAATCATTAATGTTTATTTTTCTATTATGTCTTTCACTATTTACTTATTACTTTATCTTTTTCCAATTCTTTTAATTTATGTTTTTCATACTATCAATAAATGATATTTTTGTAATAAAACTCACGATTAATATTTTTTTACAACAATAACAATATTTCTTTTTTGTTTTTGTCAAATAGCTTAGTATCTAAAATTCACTTTTTAAAATGAAAAAATGGAGTATCCAGGTTTAAAGTCACATTTAACACTGTATTTTCCGTGCCAAATAAATTAAGTGACGCAAGAAGTATATTTCTTTGAGTTTTTCTATCACTACAAATTTACACATCTTAAGAAATTTATAATAGTAACTTTGCATTCAAACTTATATACTTCTTTTGTTTTCCAATAAGAACTTATTATTTTTAGTTGTTTAACACATGTGAGGCAAACCCTTCTTATTTAATGGAGAATTGCTAAAGTCAAGTATAGTTTGGGAGTGGTAAATACGAAAGCAAGTAAGAGAAACCGGTATTTTCAACCTCTCTTGTTAAACTTTATGTTGCAACCGTTGACTCTGAGCAGTGTTAGAAACTCCATTGATCTATCTAATGGGTGGGCGAGGTTCCTTCACCTACGACGTGTATCTAAACTTCAGAGGTGAAGATACACGATACGGTTTTACTTCACATCTCTTCCATGCTCTCATTCAAAGAGGAATCAACACTTTCTTTGACGACAAAGGAGACGAAACCACTTCATCATCACTTGTCAATGCAATCAAACAATCAAGGATTTCCATCATTATTCTCTCTAAGAACTACGCTTTTTCTTCCTTTTGTTTGAAGGAACTCACTGCGATCCTAGGCTGCTTTGAAGAGAAGGATATAAAGAATGGTCAGTTTGTGTTCCCGGTTTTTTATGACGTGTATCCTTCTGATGTCCGAAACTGCAAAGGAAGTTACGGTGAGGCATTGGCTAAGCATGAACACCCGTTCAAGGATGATATCCAGGAGGTTAAAAGATGGAGGTCGGCTCTAGAGATGGCTGCTCAACTCTCCGGCTTTCGTTTCAAGATTGGGTATATTCATTTCTTACTTGTTTGTTATCATAATTTTCCAATTCATTGCATTTCAATTTAGAATTACACTTTTAATTACGTTAATATTTCAAAATAGTTTATGTATTTGTTAAAAGTTGACTAACATGAAGTACCGAGCGCCCAAAAAAAAAGAAAAAAAGAAACCACTACAATTAACCTCGGAAGAATTAACGAGACTTGATTTCTAACTTCCGCATTTAAGACTTTTTTTTTTCTTTTCATACTAGACAAAATCTTTGGAGTTTGATTTTTTTTTTTTTATCATGTACTTGCTCCATAAGCGTTCAAAGTAAAAAAGAAGAAGTTATATTACGGTTGTTAAGAAAATGTTATGTTATGATTGTTTAAAAAGTTCTGTTATGGTTGTCTAAACCAATCCAAGGCCTTGTTTGGATAAAAAAAAACTTATTTGAAATTTTATAACACAAACATTCATCATAATAAACACTTATTTACAAGCTTACGTAAGCGGTTTCCATAGGAAAAGATAAAATAGAGTTAAATTACTTTTGTATGTTATAGGTATTTTTAGGGTTAATACCTTAAATAGCTCTATAATTTATGGTCTAGTAACCGGTTAAAAATTTACCCATTTTAAGGTGAATAGTGAAGAGACTCGGACCCTTGTATATTGTAATGTCATGTCAACTAAGTTATGCTCAAAGGAGGTAAAATGGTGATGATAAATTTTCTTTTTCTGTAAAGATGTTAAGAACCATAAGGTTGAAGTTATACTTTCTTTAACCATTTCGTGTTTTTTGAAGATAACTAGTTACAAACCCATGCTTCGCCCGGGTTAAATAACATATTTTTCAAAAATTTAATTTCGAAGGAGAAATGTTCAAATTACGGAAAATTGTTGGCCTTCATAAATGTCAAAATCAAAGTCACATAAACCAAAAGTTTTAATTTAGATAAATTTCCCTACTTTATGATTCCCTTCAAGGAAATAACAACTACATCTTCAATTCTTTCTCTCAAAAAATATATGCATCAAGCAGAATTAGTGCATTTATTTATTTTTCCAAAAGGTACATACTCTTTCACTTGGACTATATACAAAGAGCACCAACCAAATTTGGATGGGGGACAGGTAGTAGGTAATTTCCGCGCAATAAAAAGTTGTGCATCGAATTTGTGGTAATTATATAGTTAGATATTTATTATTTTCCTGGACTTGCACACCGATACAAAGTTCAAGAACATCAAGGTTCACAATTCAAACTGTCGAAACTAACAGTTGCAAAATAGAAGTTAATAGAAGAACTGCTACTTACATAGGCTGTTTGCATTTAATAAGTAATATCTACACATGCAGGAGAAGCCCTTTGGCATAAGAGTAACTCTCTTAATATTTTGAAGTCTTCACCACAATCGATCGATTTTCATGGTTTGCAAAACTCTTGCATTCTTTAGAATATATCTTCCCAATAGAAGCTCACTTTCTTGGCCAAAGAAATTAAGAATTTGGCAAGTTTTAAGTTGTAATGAAAGGCACTGCGAGACAAATAATGGTTCCACCCAATTAATATATATAAAAAAATGCTATTCTAGGAAATATATACAAAAATCGGAAATAATAAATCCTATTGCCGGGGGCCTATTAATATATATAAAAAAATAAAACAAATCACAAAGGCATTCTAGGAAATAATAAATCGGAAATGATTCCTAAACTTTACAAACCTGATTAAGCTCAACATTTTGAAGGTTAAGGCAGTGCATGAGCACTTGCACCAACAAATTCCAAAAAATTTCAAACCTGGTTTATTTCTATTTGCAAATGCTCCACATTATGAAGTGCTTTCAATGGAAAGTGATAAAAAGTGCTTTCTATTTCACTTGAGAGCTGAGATAGTGGTTCAAAGCTTGATTCCTTGCGGATTTAGATAGTCATGTCAAGGCCTTTTAGAGGGATGGTAACGGGTTTAGTGACATGAGTCTTATACTTCCACAGCTTGAATTCTCCATTCACAAAATCATGGTAACCTCCCAGTAGTGCTAAGTTTTTGTTCCTTATTTCTCTATCAACATATGGATATGTCTTCAGGTTCACTAATGAGTTATTCACCGATTCCTGTGTATATAAAGTGGTGACTAATTAATATTTAAATTTTTGAAGTATGGTTGCTGAATGAAAATTAAGGCATATATAATTACAACTTAATTAGCTAACCATTTCACAGAATTTACATTTATTCCTGTAAGAGTATCTTCTGATCATTGGACAAATGACAGCACAATTAATTACTACACCAAGTATGGTATTATAGATGTGAATTATGTCATGCCAAGCTTGGTATTAGCCATGAAAAAAAACTGCACCTCAGGGTACCTAACCATATAAATATGTGAGTTTAATGCCTTTATATTATTTCATTATGCTTCTACTAATTCATTCATTTTGTTAATATTTTATCAGCCTTGCAAATAAAAAAAAAGATACTCCACCTCTTTAATAGCGCAACACTTTTGAGCAGACCAAATAATCAAATCATGTCATGAAAAAACTAACCAATGACTCATTCAAATTAATGATTCAAAAGGTTATTTTATATATCAAATTAGAACAGAACTCTTGCAGTAAAAGTCTATCAATGGAATTGTATGTTACATACTATGGTTCAATTTGCTAAATTAAGTGAAATTTATGAAAATAATTATTAGTCACACCAATGAGTCATGCACCTTATAACAGATTCAAGATAGCATCAAAATAAGACACTATATCAGACCCATCTTACAAACACCAGAGAAGATAAAAAAAAACAGAAATTCGATTAAGACAAATTCAAATGAGAACCGGTATCATCTCATCCCTTTGAGCCTATAACAGAGGAAGAGTAAGTAAACCAGTCTTCATAATATGGAAATTGCATACAGAGAGAACCTGGACTTACAAAAACATGGCGGCGTTGTGATTAGAGACGCATGAGAAACTTCACATAGTCAGCTAAAATAGAAGAGTTAAAGTTGAAATTAAATTCAAGCATCATAAAAGACCAGAATACATCTTGTGGTAAAGCTATAACAGTCGACTTATAGTAAGTTAGCAAGAAATTAAAGTCAATTCAAACTACCTTAAATACGGCATTACACAACATGTTTGCAAATCAGCAATTCATAGTTGTTCAAGTGAAAAGCACAAGATGAAATATCAAACAGGTAGCTTATCCTCAGCTGATGGTATAAAAAACTTGTAAGGCGGTTCTGGTTTTTCTAGAAGAGACTGTTGGTTAGAAAAAATAAAGTAAATGATAAGAGATAAAACTATTCAAAAGTCGTCAGTTTCAGCTTGGTTTGTGATTTGAAACACAGAGAATGAGAACAACTAATACAGAAAAAGAGCAATTGAAACCACTGCAGCCTGAATCAGAACAACTAATACAATCCCAAGCATGATACTCAAAGCCCCTTGCTAAAAACCCACTATAGAAGAGGTGCAACCAATATACCAAATGAAAACAGCAACTTCTGTTAAACAGAAACGGAGGAAACTCTGCAAGGTTCTTTTCAGCACAAAGAGCCAGAACAATGGCTTTCAGAAAAAGAGCAGAATAGAAACTGTAACAGCTACGACAAGGTACTCCAAACGTGAAAAGAAACTCAGAGTTTGTGGTTGGCAACTCTAACAGTATACAATGCAATGGAGTGCTATAATTCATGTCTTACTATGGAGCAGAACCATCCTTTGGATGACTCATAAGCCTTGATATTCCGCAGCAGCGACTATGTCCAATAACCAAGATGTTCTCCACCTGAAAAATGTAATGATTTTTTTCTTTTAGAAAGATATGGTGAAATTATGAGTATTGATGCAGCCTCATCCACCGTAGAATTAGAGTCAGAAATCTTAATGTGTCATTAACTGTGGAATAGAAATTTAATTATTAAAAACTCTTATAATTTATATAGCAATTCATTTGTTTAGAAAATAGTGAAGTAGACCTGATTAAATGCAGGGTTGTACAAACTTTTTTTTTTTTTTTAATCGGCGAAATATTATTAACCAACAAGCCCGTGCAAGATGCAGGGTTGTACAAACTATGTTAACCTCTTGACATAATAGTAACAGAAATCTGCTAAGATGAATGTCTGGACAATTTCTGAGATAAGAACCATCGACAGCCATAAACCATACCCCAAGGCAACCAACAAATGTCCACGGGTATCTAACACCTGGTGCAAGAAAGAGCATGTTAGTAGAAGGAGACATGCGTCTACAGAATCCAAGCAAGCTACAAAACCAAAGTGTCGATGCAAAAACAACAGCAGTCTTGTACCCAGATGACTATCAATATGATGTAAACTTAAAAGAGTCCGAACACACAAACATTGTAACAGATGGAGTTGCTGCCATGTAATTAGGAGATTACAGATTCGGGTCGTCAAATCAGTATCTTTCACATTACAGACAAGGTAAGACCGTCTTGTCTATTGTAGACTACAACGCATGCACAATGGGAAAAACAACGCTTTAGAGCACAGGTTGCCTTTAAAAAATGGCTTAGCTATACTTATACTATTGAAAAGGAAAGAAAGACTAAAATTTATCAAACAATGTTCATATTCCACTCCTTGATCAACGGGAAAGACAACTCAAAAAATGGTTGGTTATAAATTTGAAACTGTATTAGAGGACTAACTAATGAAAATACAAAAATTTATGAACAGACCTGAAGAACCCAATGAGCACAGCTTAAGAATCTTGGGATGAATAGATAGTAATAAATTATGTTTACGAATAGACTCTATGAATAGCACAGTCTCCCCGATATACAACTTAGCTTCATCTTCAGTCAGTACTTCTTTCGGCATCAGCAACGTCATCATATCTCCACCGGGTAGACACTCCATTATGAGATATAAATACTCGTCATCTTGAAAGGAACAATAAATTTTTACAATGCAATTGCTATCAACTTCTGCAAGAAGGTTCCTTTCAGATTTGAGATATCCAACCTAATTAAAAACACAAAAGCACCTGATAATTAAAAGAAAATAATATTTTCTCAATCTAACACTGATAATTCCAATACCTGTCCTCTACGAAGCATCTCTGATTTAACTCATGGTTTTCGCAAGTTTCGTCATTACTATTATCTCAGTTCCATTATTTAACTCTTTCGCAATGTGAAACTCTGGAGGGAAAAGAAAGACAGCTTTTTTTTCATGTGCATGATCTCTAATCAAATCTGTCATACAATGTGCATTGAATAGGATCCACCAAGAAAATAAGTTCAATAACTTAAACAGACTATTCTTTTGCATGGTAACAGACAATTCATACGAATAGCATTCAATGTATTGTGCTGATTCTGAATTTAAACAATGTCCTCGAGAGCTTATTGAAATAAGCTATGAGTTATATTCATAAGCTATACTTGAGGAGCTTAGGGAAATGAGTTAGAAACAGGTTATGGACATGTCATAAATTGTTTTCATAAGCTCTTACAAACAGTATCACAAGTGCATACACAAGTAGATAAACTCAAATAAACCAATCCAAATAAGCCCTTAAACACAACATGTAACCCCATTCTCCTTCCATCCTTTACCAAATGGTCAAAATAAATTAACTCGATAGAGATTAAACTATTCATACCTTGCAGTTATCCCCAAACTGTTTCCAACATATTTGTCGGATTTTCTATATATTGAGTTTGATCAAGGCAAAAACACATTTCTTTCCAATGAATTTTCCTAATATTTTTACAATATCATCACTTTTCCATTTTTTTCTAATGTCTACCTAATCACAAATTGTATATGACCACATCAAAGTTTTTCATCTCCCATATCTCTTTGCAATCAGGACTACTATGTCTAGTCTAAACATTCAAATTTAACAAACATGTTATATATGTTTTTGGCCCCATGCCATAAATATTTCATCAAATTACCCTATAAGAGTCAAGGTTCATGCTGTACCTAGATAGTAATTGTAAAGTTCAATATGGACATAGAAGCTAAACACACATAAGAAGCAAAACTAATTGAGCAGGAAAAAGCTTAATAAAATTAAAGTACCATAGGGAAAGAAATTTCTCCACAACCAACACTAGTGGTGACCACATGGATTCAGGGATTTTATCTAGCAAGTTGGAGTTATCTATGTTTCCTGCAGAGGAAAATAGCATTTCTATTGTTAGTGAAGGAAATAATGACAACAGGGTTGGAGGTTTTTCTGGTTTCAGTTTGGTGGCTTCTTCAAGAAACTTTTCCATTGTGGGTGAATCGACTCAAACATGTGTAAACAATGAACCTGATAGGCAAAGTGACCTAGAGAAATTTGGCCAAGATGTTTCTGTCAATGATGAATTTGTAATCCTAATTTAAGGTTTATTTCCCCTTCCTCTTCCTCTGGTTGTAGTTTGAGATGCAACAGATCCTTTCCGACCTCTGGTGCTTGGTTTTGAGCTTGATGTTGGCATGGCATCTTCATCATCGCTGAAGGAAACCGGACTATCAGCTCTAGCTGCACTTCGGCCTTGAAAACCCTGTACGGAATAAAGAGATAAGCTAAGAATGAAGGTCATGAATAATATCACCTGCCCAAAACCCTATTTTTTCCATAATTTTCAAATTGCAATAGCAAGTATCAATGTATAATATCATTTGTTGGGTTCACCTCAAAGGACTGAGCACCAGGAGTGAACTGTGAAAATTCCTTGGAGCGCGTCGATCGCTCCTTAACACGTTTGTAGAACAAAAAGAAGAACGATACCAGTCACTGATCATAATTCAGCCATTAAGAAATGACATATCCAGTGAACGGAAAACAAAATGAAATAAACAAAATGAAGATTCATTGATTCCATTAGAAAATCAATATCTTCATTCTCAAATTTCAGAACAAATACTAATGTGATTATTTCAGAGATTGCAACAAAATGATCATGATTCTCGCGCAAAATACCCTTGGATATCAAAAAGAAATGAAGCAATATCTGAGATTTCTGAATTATGGGCTACACAAAATTCAGTATCATTTTGCTTCAGAGAAACAAAGCTGTTTGTATTGCAGTCATTTCAAATCAAGTCCAATATCATTTTATTCACAAAATGGAGATTGTCAAATTCTTCCAAACTCAATTCTCAAATAGAACCTTTTCCACCAAAAACTTGAGATTATACATGACTTTTTCAACTGAGTTTGCTATTTCAACGCAATTTTTTAACATCAAATGAGATAGCAAGCATGTTTTCTCCATCATGCATAATTTGTATATCATTGAAAGATTTATCTATATCACAAAAATTCCATATGCACATGTAAAAGAACTCAATATAAACTATACATTCAATTTCTTTTATATATTTAGTTTCTTTAACATGAATACTATTATTGTCACAAAAAATGATTGAAGGGATGTGTAAAATTACACCCAAAAAAAAAAGGAAGGGATGTGTAAAGTAATTATATAACACGTCATATTATTTAAATTAATATGATAATAATAACATTATAATGGTATAATGAGGTGGAAATTACGTGGGATGTGTAAAATATGGTAACGTTAATCAGATTGTCATTCATTCATAGCGTTTTCTTCTTCTATCTTCTCCCTCCTTCGTTTTGAGATCAAATATTGTTTGCATTTTCACGTTCCTATTGTATCTATCTACGCACGCGCGACATTATTAATTTGCTCAAGGTATTTTCATTTTAGTTGATTCATAATTCTTTTGCCTTTGATGAATTGAGAAATTGATTGAGTGTGTTTTGATTAAATTAAACCCTAAATATTCGAATATGTTCTGTGATGGGTTGGAAACATTCAATCAAATCTTTCTCGGATTAGGGTTTAAAACCTTTGAATTAGGGCTTCTTTTTTCTTTTTTTTAAGAATTTTGATAGTTCATATTTCCAGCTGCAGCCGATCGAGGGTATCATGTCAGATGAGGAAATAGATGGAGTGCCTGAACCGGGTAAACTCAATTCTATGTTCTTTATTGTCTTTGTTGAATATTCATGTATTTAATATGTTCTTTGCATTTCAATTAACATGCATGCATTTCACCCATCTCTCATGATTTTGAACCATACATTTCTTTTGTTTTGACTTACCTGTTATATGATGAATGAATCTGCATACTCTTGTTTGGGAAATCAACCCTAGATTGTTTTTTGATGTTCCGTCTCTCTTCTATTTTGTTGTATATTAATACAACAAGCTCACCCGTTGCTTTTATCATTCACCAAAACAGATATTTTTGATGATTATGGGCTTCAGGATGAAGATAAAGATGCTACATTCATAGTAGAAAGCCCCGTAAAGCTTTATACGTCCTGGGGACGTGATCCTAAATACTTCGAGGCAAGTAATGCTTTTGATACCAGGTTCACAAATTTACTAGTTTCTATGTGCATATTTGAATTCTTAAGTATATCAATCTCTATACTTGCAGAAGAAATATGAAGTGAACAAGATTAGCAAGGCCGCGAGAAGGCGTGATATAATAGCACACTATGAAAATAAGCGAATCAAAGCTTTAGCTAAGCTGGAGGAGGAAGATTCGGACGATGACTGGTTCGTGGTAAACCCTTTAGCTAACCAGAAGAAGGAAGAGTCGGAGGCTGATAAAAGAAGAGGGAAAAAGAGAAAGAATGACGATTATTGAGTGTTGGATTAGTTACTAATAAAGTACTTTCAATCAAAGGTTGGAATCATGTGTGTTATGCTATGTGTTTGGTGGGCTCTATGTTGGATTGTACTTCCTGCATTTTTGTTTATTGTTATTCTTATGTAATATATTAACTAAATTCTGATTTGTATCCAACCATATCAGTTATCAAGGAATTGAAGGTCAGAAATAAAGTGTTTGTGTCTAATTTTGTTTAAGGAATTGATTAGCACCAACATGTTTATTGTACTTTTTCTTATTTTTTGGCTATTGAAATGCTCCTTTTGAGATTAAGAGTTGGGGAGAATTGACACACTTTATTATTACAGTACTAATATATTAGAACAAGAGGGGCAAAAATGACGCAAGGTCTACGTGTGCAGTGACAGTGTTAGGATTAGAAACGAAATGAAGAGAGTTGGTGGAGTGGTGTTCCAATGTTTTTGGACTGAACTACATTAAGAAGTAAACTACAGATTAATAATAGAATAAAATAAATGAGTATGAAGCACATGACTTTTTGTGTATATTTTTGTTTCGTAACTTCATTCGACTTGTATGGGTTGTGTTTGCCAGCAGCTTCAAGGTCGCACCCTGTTTAGTTGATTTGAGTATTGCACCAAACGGACGTCGGGAATATCCGCTCCTCTTCACATGTAGGAGTGGATACATATGTACATGAATCGAATAAAAAGGGTACTTGTGATTTTATGTTTATATGTATATAAAGTATAAACAACTTGTGATTGTTAAAAAAAAAAGAAGATAACTTGTAAGTTTTAACTTTGTTGAACTGTAAAAGATTTGGGGTATTTAAAATATAAAATTAAGAAATACTGGTAAAAAAAATTTCAATTAGCACCCTCTAAAGAACCAGCGAGACTTGAACTTGTAACCTGCGCATATAAGACCTTATTTTTGGACATGACAAAATCTTTAAAGTTTGTAAATTATTTGATTATGTACTTGCTCCATAAATGTTAAAAGTATAAGAGATATGTTCCGAATGTTTAAAATTAAATCTTTGGCCCGTGCGGTAAACATGCTAATTATATTTTTGGAGTAAGGATTTCTCAAAATATTTAATGATATCCAAAAGATATTGATATTATAAAACAGATTGAGATAAAATAATTTTGGGGTTATCAATGTGAAGTAGTCGAGTGATGACAATTGTTTTTTGGCTTAAATATGTTTTTGGTCCCTACATTTTGCTCTCCTTTGACAAATAGTCCTTACATTTCAATAAATGTTTTTAAAATTCCTAAATTTTTCCTCCGTTAGCACAAATAGTCCCTGCTGTCAAATAATTAACGAGAAGTTGATGTGGCAACTAGTGGACCCCATTCTTTTAAGGGCTAAATATGGTTTTGGTCCTTATATTTTGTCTGACTTTGAAGAATAGTCCTTACATTTCAA
>Ga0315915_1000111_pt1 | contig 60186 bp, 39 predicted proteins | sample MpolbnodulesMG_FD_207738 | JGI IMG/M metagenome (GOLD analysis project Ga0315915, IMG submission 207738) | Medicago polymorpha root nodule microbial communities from Los Angeles, California, United States - branched nodules | ecosystem: Host-associated > Plants > Roots > Nodule | place: USA... | reverse complement strand
CAAGAGGTTACAAGAAATCAGCCTTATACCTAATCTCTACCCTTTGTTTCCCTCACCACACTCATATGAATCTTACTAGAGAATACACAAAGGAAGTTTTAGATCCTTCAATGATGTAATCTCATTACCCAAGGTGATTACAATGTTTATCCCAACCCTAGAGACCCCCCTTACAAAGATATTCAACCCTCAAGTTCCCCCCTTTGTAAACCCTAGGCCCCTAGCTTCAGCTCTCCTTCAAAAATCTGCAGAATCCACTTAAAGACTAGACACAACAGTCCAAAATCGTGTCACGATTTTGTCCAATCGTGTCGCAATTGTCTCTGAGCAACTGTTGTGACCAGTCCCTTTCAGGAAAACTTGGTGAGGAAGCTGTTGAATCGTGTCACGATTTTCCATCTCAAAATATCATGCTCCCTGCCAATCCAATCGTGTCACGATGCCCAAAATCGTGACACGATTTCAGGGTTTCCTGAATTCTCAATTTGAAGCCAATATACAACAGCTTTGAATAAATTTACTGTAAATTATTGGTGGCTATTACCTTTGTTTATACCTCTATTTTAAATGATTTGAGTGATTACATGATCTACTTCCCTTTATCTATGTCTGTCTATTTAGGTGTTTATTAATTTAATTAATTTTTATGTTAATTAGTCATTTGGAACATCATATATAAGGAAAAGTACTATGTATTGTCCTACATAAGGAAAATATATGGGCCTCTCTTCCATGATTAGCAGCAATAAAAAATCAGTGTTCAGATTTATCAAGAACCGAATGTGGCAGAAAATTAGTTATTAGGATTATTCTGAATATATATCTTAGAAATATCCAATTTTCTTGTATTTTTTTAAAAAACATATTACCAATATCTTAGAAATATCCAATTTTCTTGTATTTTTTAAAAAAACATATTACCAAATACGCTTGAGATATTTTGTGAACATGACTTCGTTAGAGTGCAATTTTTGAAAAATTTATACATTTTATAAGTTTATTTATAATTAAGCATATTTTTGCAACATTTACTTTCTACATATTGAAAGAAAAAAAATTCGACCTCATAAACAAAGAAGCCAGAGAGTTTTTTTTCTTCTGTTTTTGTTGTTACAACTTCTATATATGTCAACAATGACTATAAAATATTCTTTCAAAAAAAACAACGACGATAAAATATTTTAATTTAAACAAAAACTCTACGATTTTTGTTTTTAACCACAGATATCTATATCTTTTAATGAGGTCATTGTAGTTATATATTAATGATAAACAACATAGTCTTAATTTTTAGTAGTATCTGGCATCCATATAACTTTTATTAAATTAGGGTAAATATGTTTTTAGTCTCTCCAAAATTATAAACTTTTATGTTTAGTCTCTAAAAAATAATTTATTCACTTTTAATCCCTATTTTCATTTTATAGGGACTATTTTGGAGGACTAAAAGTATCCATTTTTTATAAAAAAAAGTTATGGACTATTCTTACAATATCATGGATGACTAAAATTACCATTAACAATTTTACGGGGAAATCTTTCAAAAAAAAATAATTACGGGGAATAAACTCAAAAACTCGTCAGTTTACATGGACTAAAAACATATATATTGAATTTCAAAAATTTCTTGTGTACTATGTATCCGGGCTCAATAGATAACAAAACTAATAAGAGATCTATCAACGTTCCCCCCAAAAGAATCATCTAGTCTTCGAGGTGAAATGAAGGAAATTGCTTCATGATATCTTCAACTGGTTCTTTAATGTCTTTAAGTGAATTCAGTGGGTTCCTTCACTGCAATTGTCATCTAGATTGATTTGTTCAGTCAATTGTAAAATCATAGGTCATTATATTCATCAATGCATCAAAATATATGATGTTGTTGATCAATTAAATGAGGAGGTTAAAGATGTCAAGAAACCCTTGCAACCTAAGCAAAAGTGTCATATCAACTCAAGCCTTGCCAGAAGAAAACTGATTTGCACATTGAATGTGATTCCTTGCAAAACAAGCCTCTGGTTATCAAAGAACCATTTTATATGAATAACAAGGATATCACCTCTTATAACTATGTTTTGAAAAATGTCACAGATGAGGTAATTTCTCATGATCTTGGTGGTGAGTCATCACCAGTTATAGAGGAAATCTCAACAGCTCATTTTCACAAAAGTGGTGAGGGCCATTTAGAAACAAATTAAGGCAACAACCTTAATAAACCTGAAACGTCGGTGGAGGTGACTAGTGTGAAAGTTGACTTAGATAAGAGCAAGGTGTGAGAAGATGTCAACATGGCGAAGGACAATGACACTCATGTTAAGTTTGACATACCTGAGATTCGGCAATCTGGGCTCAATGCTGATCAAAAGATTGATGCTTATAAACAGCAGAAAGATGACATTAGTAACATTAAGGAACAAATAGCATTGATTCACATGGATATAGAGAAAAATAATTTCCCCTTTGTGGACAATACTAATGATGAAGATTTTATTCCTAATACTATTGATCAGGAAGACATACACAAGAAGAATGGGGAGTTGCTGTCTATTCATGTTGATGATCAACAAACTTTGAGCCAATTGGAGGTCAATCCCATGAAAATGATGCTGATCTTCAGAAGCAGAACCAGGTCACTGACATTGTGATTGACGACAGAGAAATTTGAAAGGTTACAACCCCTAAAGCTCATGAATCACCTAAGGAGACTAACCATGCAACTCAGAAGTTGGTAGTTCCTGAGATCGCTTCTGCTGTGAAATTTTTTGAACATGATAAGAAAATTGTGGTGATCAATTCTACTTAATCTCAGGATGAGTTTGTTTCTGATAACCAAAGTTACAATTTTACATTAGTTGTTAACTACAAAGATCTCAATCCTAAGGTTCAAATGGAATTGCAAGCAATTGGTGAGTTCTGTGGGGTGCTCCTAAAGACAAAATATTACTCAAAACCCGAAGTCCAGGTCTGCAGGTGGTGTACTTACCACCGACTCAAACTCTCAATGAACCTTCTTTTTGGAAGACCTGATTTCAGCTTGTTTCTGATCAGATTATAAAGGTTACTATTTCCTTAGAAGGCACAATTTGGTGTCAGTATAATGACTTATGTGCATAACTTAATACTATAAGTGCTGCTGAGCATGATACAGTACAGAAGTATGGATATATATATATATATATATATATATGATTCTAAAGTTGCAATCATGGATTTTTCAAATTAATTGGAGTTTAACAGAATTGCATACTCTTCACCAGATACATTCCTTTAGGAGAATGGACCATTGCATTCACATAGTTCTGTGGTCTGGCTGTCCTGATTTTTCAGGTTATAGTTTTTTTAAGATGGTTTTGGTCTTCCAAACTATCGTTTTGTATACCTTTTCTTTACAATTCTTTTTGTTTTGTTGAGTTTGGTCCCACTAACCTTGTATTTTTTTTTCTTCATTTTTATTTTAATAGAATTAGATGGATGCTTTGCATTCATCATGCTTACCCAAAGAGAAAGGAAAAAAAAACAGATTTTAGCATGCTGTGAATCCAAAAATGTTAATCAATCCAATCTTCATTTCATATACTGTTTCATTATGGTCCCTTGTTATAACAACACCAACACAAGACAGAAACATATATGGCAGAATACCATATAAAAATATTTAATAACATAAAAAAAATAGTTGGGGAAATTACCCCTATTGTTAACTTATATTCCTACACAAAATTAGAGGCTACCTACATTTCATTACAAATATATTGTTACTCGTACTACTCAATATTTCCGTGCAAAAACAGAATGAAAGTACACCTTGAACCATATGAATAAATTAGGGGAATACATAGCTTATACCAAAAACTACACCAAAGAGGATACCAAATAATAATTTAGCAGAAGCTGTGAAATGCAGAGACCATTTAAAAGTGTAAAGTGAAAATCTATCTAGAGCTCCTTTGCCATGTTGACTTGTGTAAATTGCTTTGCTATAATATAAGAAGCATTGGTAATAAGTTACTAATGAACCCTTCCTTCAAGATCGGTCCCCAAATCCGAATGGTGATTTTGTTCTACTACCGCCTTCACCGTACATTTCATTCCACTTCCTTAACTCATTCATGCTTGTTGCATCATAGGCAACAGATGGACCCACCTACATATTATGACGAACCAGTTATTTCACATTTAAACTACTAAATAGGAACATAACAATTCAAATGTTACAAAAATATATATATTTATACCTTGGATTTTGCTTGCACGAAATCATCCAAATTAAGGGGCCTTAATACCGAAGTTGTAGTATCATTGTCTCTCTGTGTAGGCCAAAAAAATAGTATCATGTTGGTTAGCAGGCAAACAAATTCAATTGAAGTACCAACATACGTTGCAGTGCCGGGTGGAAAGAAGATAAGGTGAAAAACAAAAATCTTGACAAGAAATCCGAGCAAGTTTTGTGTATTGACTGCATGTTTATCAAATTCAGTGCGAACAATTTTATAGTCCCCATACCTTCTTTTCTTCTTCTAAAAGCTCTTGAACAGGTCTATATGCTGCAGCGACACAGAGGTTCTGCCAAATATAAGCACAAAGCAGCATGAGATATATGACTGGAGACGGATAACCAGAGAATATTATGTATTGCAGAAAAAGAAACGCATGAAAATATTCCGCATTATGTTCGTCATGTGAGGAATCTGAGGGTTGAGAGGCAAATTAAGGGAGTGCCTAAAATATAGTGGTTTCTATTCAGATGCGCTTGACAATATTTACCTTCAAATCACTGCCAGAGTATCCTTCAGTCAAGCTAGCAAGTTTGTCATACTGAAAATCAGGATTCAGATTTTCTTTTGCAAGAAATATTCTTAGAATCTTCATTCGATTCTCCACATCTGGTAAATCAACATATATCCTAGAGAAATACGAGCTCAGTTAGCAAAGGTGTACTTGTATTTGTCACATACCTCCCAAATGTAAATGTAAACTTGAAATTTAAGTAAACTATTTGACAATATTAACAGTACATCAATATATTTATTGAATTTTTTCCCTTGGCTGTAAAAGCTATTAACAATTTTTCAAATAAATACATATGTATAAATCTATCCATGGGCCTCTATCAGAATAACTTAAGCTTTAGAGAGTGTCACTCGAAGTTGCCAAGAGTTGTTCGTAGGAAATCTGGAGTGGCATCAGATGCCTGGCAGTCCCCAGGTGAAGAAATATTTTATTTCAAATAATATAATATTTATAAAAATATTATCATATCTTATAGTTTTCTAAACAATACTTTCTTAATTTATAAATTGTAACAAGAGTAAATCTTATTAAGCTTATGCTTAACAAAGAGTAATAGGAAATATTGAACATATCATTATAGTAATTTTGGTTAACATAAATTATTCATATAATTAGTCACTGTAATCTCATTTATCATGCTTCGCTTTCTTATTTACTTATGGTAATATGCAAGATATCAGTCACATTACATTATATATAACTTTTTTTTTCTGAGTACAATTAAATCCTTCAAATTCAACAATTTGATTCTTAACACCCCCAATTTCTTAAGTAGAATTAAGGACTTCGTTGATTTGAAAAAAAATATTATTTCATGTTTTCACAAATAATTGCAGAAGTGACACCAGAAGATAATGATCATAACTCATAAGTTATAACCCTTCAGCCAATATTTCTAGAAGGAATCTTACAGTTTACCTTCTCGGTAAACGACGAATAACAGCATCATCAAGGTCAAATGGACGGTTTGTTGCACCAAGAATGAGAATTCTTTGATTTTCTTTTGACCTCAATCCATCCCACGCTGCCATGAACTCATTCCTCATTCTTCTAGTGGCCTCATGCTCATGAGCACCACCTCGAGCCCCAAGCAAACTGTCTACCTACGATATAGATTCTAGTCAGAAATCAATTTTCTAATTCGTGATAGAGTTAGATAAACTTATAAAGCGTAGATAAACAAAAGAAGGAAGATTGCCAGTAAACTTTAGATTTTTTTCCACATTTGAGGGTCCATTTCTGGAAAGTGGAAACTATTTTTTCGCACATAATAGTTTATTTTTTCAAAACATGACTTTTAGATTGGATTGCATTGGATTTAATTTAGAAACAAGCCGATTGGATCATTGAATGAGAAAGCCAATATAACTGGATTTGATTTTTTTTCTTTCTCTCACATACAATGCTAAAGAAAAGTGCTATATATTCTGTGTGAAAAACTTTTTTCTCTTTCTAATTCAATTAATCGCTTGAACCGACATTATTAGTCTTTTAAAGTTCCACTTTAAATTATTATTGAACTTCTTGAATTGCATTTCTTTCTGTTGCATTATCAAATCAAAATAATGAACATCAATATCAGAAGAGATTGAAAACGCTGCAAAATTCAATGTACAGTCTATTTCTAGAAAGCCATGCATGGTTATAAAAGCAAAATCAGAGATGAGAGAAGGTATGCATTCACACACTCACTTCATCAACAAATATAATGACAGGTGCAAGCTTGCTGGCAAATGAGAAAAGCGCTTTTGTTAGTTTCTCAGCATCTCCAAACCACTGTATCAGCAAAGAAGCAAAAAATGAAGATATTGTTAAATGAGATGATTTGAATTGCTTGAGAGAAATTACTCTCAGCCTTGTTATTTATAACCAAGTGATTGCGATCAAATCTACAGCTAAATCCCTTGACTGTAGGGATAAAAACCAACAAACCTAATGATAGAGATATTTACTCAACGTAATATAATTTAAACCTAATACATTTCTTAACAGATATCACACAATACAGAAGAAACTCGTGCGCCTTTAAACTACTGGAACAATTCATATAATAAAATTCATGAAAAAAAAGCAAAGGAACTTGATAATAGACAAAACTAGTTAATTGTAAGCCCATTTGCTTCTCACTCAAGTTTACCCCATATTTACATTCTCTTAGAGTGTCTTCTTAACCGTCTATGCTCCAATCCATTCTCATATTCATTAGCTGTTCCTCGTTGACAAATCCCACTTGGAAGTCTAAAATTTCCCCTGTGGTCAAATCTTTCATAGGACAGTAGTACTTAATCATGTAAATGTTAAGGTCTACTTTAGAAACAGAACCAACATGTTTTTGCATAGTAAGGAAGCTGAGATCTTATGAAGGTGCCCTTACAGCTAAGCTGTTTCTCATCATATGCTAAAAATATTTGGCAAGATAAAAGAAGCTACGATTTAAAGTTACAGTTTTAAGGAGTTCTCCGGTGTACTTGGTTAGAAAGGAATGTGAAGCTTTCAAAGCTCAAATTACTGAGATTGAACTGGATTGTGTTTTTAGTTTTTCACTGATGCTTGAGTACATTGTTGTTTGAAAAGAATTTCTATTACTGAGCCAAAAAAAAATTGTCAATTTCATTTAGAGCAAGTATATTATGTGCTGTGTAAGAAAGAAATCGGACATATACACTAAGATATGAGCACATTTCAACAATGTTATCAATCTCTCACTGTCCATATCAACATCATTCACGGCTTCCAGTACTAGGTAAAATAAAGAAGAATATCATGAGGAAAAAGCAATAACTTGACAGATCCGCTACAGCCTAATCCTTGCTTGGACCAACGGCCTCATTTTAATTGCAGTAAAAGTATCAACTGAAAAAGGCAGACGTGCTATAATCGAAATTACCTTTGAAGTAAGGGTTGAACCGGTTACACTGATAAAATTTGCACCAGCTTCTGTTGCAAGTGCCTTCGCCAGAAGGGTTTTCCCAGTTCCAGGAGGACCAAAAAGTAAGATTCCTTTGCAGGGCTGAAAAGTTTCCTCAAATTTATTATACACAACAAAAGAAGATAACAAAACTGATTTTGTTAGAATCCGAATGCATACAAGAAACAAGGACCATTACCCGCAACAAGTTTCCATGAGAGAAAAGCTCAGGTCTTCTCATTGGAAGAATAACAAGTTCCTGAAGTGCCTTCTTAACATCTTCAAGAGCACCTATGTCATCAAACTTCACCCCAATTTCACCAGGAGCTACAACGGCTGAAACGAAATTGCTCTCAAATTCATCCTTCGCAAGGTTCTGTAACCATATTTTGTATGATCAAAAACAACATAAGATAAAAAAAGGCTGAGCTTATGATCACTTATAATTTTTAAGCAACAGTAAAATAAACCACATGCCTTGAGGTTCTGAGAAGATTTTCGTGACATAGTTTCCATGCCTTTCATCCTTGAGATTGCAATTTCAAGACTTCACACAAGGGAAAGAACAAATAAATGAGTTATAATTCTGCCTGAATAAATATATACAATAGAATGATAGGATTTACACGTATACCTTTCGCGAGGTATGCACAGTCTTTCTCCTTTGATAGAAGGAAGCAGGCATGATGATAAGTAATGATTTTTTGCCCAGCCTACCAGTTTCTCAGCTTCTGAAAACAAAATTAAAAGACCAAAATCATGACATGCAAACACATGAAGTTCGATCGTAGCAATTATTAATGATGCCTATACAGGGAACTTGTCAAAGATATGAAAGTATGAAGTATTTAGTATAGAATAAAGCTTTACAGATTCCCAATGTACTAAATAATGTTGTACTGGTACTTCCGATTTTTGTAATTCCTCAACAGTTCCCCCCTTAGGGAACTTTTTTTAAAGGAAAATGTTAGTTGTTAGAGTGTTATGTTGTGGCCAGGGTTTGAACCCTAAACCTCCTCATACTCAGCTCAGCCACTTTATGTTAGAAGGTACTCGTACAATCAATGAGGAAGAAAAGACTATAGCATACAATACAAGATAACAAGTGAAACAGTTTTGAAATTAACTAAAATCTTACTTTGCTTAGTTATAACGATGCCATCAGTATTCACAAGCAAGAGGTCTGTGCACGATAGCTGATGTTCTTCAAGAACCTGCGACATGAAAATCCAGCTATACATGCTTAATATTGATGGTGTGAAATGCATTCATAGAAAACATACTCCGAGGACAACATACTTGACATATATATTTGGGAAGGGGGATGGATTGAACAAGAAAAATCATCGAAGTATGACAATTTTGAGACAAATATATTTAACACTACACATGCATAGATTTACTGAGAATTACCTTTCGTAGTTCATTCAAATTACTACGTGATATCACAATTTTCCTGTCTTCCTCGAGTTGTTTTTTGAATACTGTCTGTAAATTCTCCTCCTGTAATGTATCATAAAGAATATCAGACAAAACCATGACATAAACAACTATTAGAGTCATACATATCAAATTGTACATAAGGTCAAAAGCCTGATAATCCTCAGTCAACAACCTTAGAGGAGATACAAAGACAATCAACAGCTAAACCAATATATGATTTCTGTTTTAATTACATAAAGAATTGTAAGTGCCAGTTTAATTTGTGAAAATGTTTCTATTTTCAATTTTCATTTACTATTGTTACTTCTAATTACAAAAATGCTGCACTGTTTTCAGAAATATAGAAATATATACATACAGATGTACATAGGTCAAATTTTCTTCTAGTATGTTAGTTAACAAATATATGTCTGACTTGTCTTGATAAATACAAATTTCTTCCATGATACGTGCATATAGGCTATAGCCATTTTATGTTATTGTTTGTACAGTAAAGATGGGGATAGTGCCCTGAAATCCTTAAACTTTAAATGTTTGATATTGGTTTTTGAAATGTGTCGTATTGGTACTTCATAGTAGTATAGAGAAAAACATTACGTTTGGTGATTCATCATGATTACCTCATGAAGATGCAAAATACAAAACAATTACCTTTGGTGGATGTACACTCAAAACATTAGAGAAGAGCTTGTTAATATCATCCTCTTCTGATGTCTTTCCCCCTTTGAATCCATCAGTCAGATGCTTCAAAGAAAGAGGCTGTAAACAAATATGAAAATGAATTAAATAATAAGAACCCAAGAAACAAAAATGGTGATTTTCATAATGCTGCAGTTATTATTTTATTGACCACTGATTTCTTAGTCATATTCAGTTCAACAGTTGATAAAGCAGAGACACGCAATAGGACAAATTATAATTACACTTACAATAACAACCAAACCTTATCCCACTAAGTGGGGTCAGCTACATGGATCAAACTATGCCATAGTTTTCTATCAAAAACCATATTTGGATCAAACTCATTAATCTCTAAATCTTTCCTAATAGTTTCTCTTATAATTGCACTTAGGCAGCATAAAATTGACAGTAAAAAATTGTTGTAAAAGAAATAACAGTTCATAAATATAATAACCAGATTTGAAAACAAATTAAGCAAAGGAACGTCAAATGCATGGGAACATGATAGCAATTTAAGACATTAAAGCAATGAAATTCTCAAATTAACAATCAATATCGTTAGTTACTCTACAAAGCATTTACTCATATTGATTGATTGTTGACGTTGAGTTTTCTTAAAGTAAACAAAGAATTATTGCTATTAGAAAGGGAAAAAAGTACATTTGCAGGACGGAAAAAGCTGACATCAATTCCAATCATGAATAAATTCAACGTAGTTACAGTTATCAACGTGCTATAGCCTATAGTTAAGAATAATATTGATTCAACATCGGCATAATTTGAACCTAAAAACATTTAACCATACAATATTTAAGGAAATGCATAAATTTGTAGAAAGATAGAAAGCATTACCAGCTTAGCAACACGTCCAAAGTTTGGAAGTATCATTGTCTGTCAAGCATTGCATATGATTAAGGAAGAAAGTTAAAATGATATTATTCGCTAAATGAAATCAATACATTTGAGTCAGACATAAGAATATAATACTTCATGAAGATAAATGACAATTAAGGCTTACAAACTTCTCCTTCTCCTTTGATCCTGAATGAACTTTGTTTTGCCCACAAATCAATACTACAGGGCCATATAATCGGTCAAACATCTCCTCAACCTTGTGAAAAAACTCATTTCGGTTTGACTTAGGAACTGATTTATGCAACCACTGTGAACTATCCGGAAAATACACTATAAGAGGTCTTTTGGAATTCAAAACCTGAAAAAGCAATAGACATGTGTCACCTATCATTAAAACAAGATTTTGATTCATTTGTTATGAGATTCCAAAATTACAAAATTACCAGCGCACTATACCTCACATAAAGCCTCCACTGCTATGTAGCAATCATGTGATTGAGCATCTAGGTCATTCTCTATGTCCTTAACTGTTTGAAAAGTCAAAAATTCTTAGTTCGCTTAGTCAGGAGAACTAACATAATTTACTATCCCTAAGGGAGGAGTAAAGTTCAAATACTTATATCAGAGTAGCTGCAGCAAGAGTATAAAACTCGAGAAACTGTATCTATGTCCTAGGACAGAAAGTACTAATTCAACCTCTGATAATAATTAATAAGTTTATAAATTATAATAACTTAACCATCAAACACATAGCGGCATGTATTTAACAGAGATCAAGATAACTCACTCAGTTCAATTAGGCTAAAAAACACTACTTTCTAAAAATAAAATAAAGGGAAAAATGTCAAACTCCATTGCCACTTTAAGAGCCAACAGATGCAGATTAGTTAAATTGTTCAAAATAAAATTTGAAAACATAAAAAGTATTTCCCTACAATCAACTACACATAGAAAGTACAAGGAAATTGACTTAAAAGTTACTAAGATTCAAGTTCTTCAATATTTTGAATCAGAAAAATGTACCATTTATCCAATAAACTGATGGTTTTGCACGACCGTTGTTAAGGTTTTCCACCTCACTTTCATTGGCCTTCTCTTCATTAACATCCCAGATGACAGCAACTCGGTCTCCATTAACCTCATATATCTCTCCTTTCTGACCGTTAGATAAACTTATTTCCCTGCAATATATATACAGTTGGTTAATTGCCAAAAAAAAAGAGCAATACCTGCAAGCTATAAGCATCTCTGAGACCTATAAATTCTCATTTGCATGCAATATGTTGTTTATATTATTATAAAATAATTTGAGGGTGATATTAAAGGAAAGTCACACCATAATTTTAAATGTGGCATAAGATAGACAAAAAACTAATCTTATACATCTTACTGTCGATTAGTACTACACCCAGTATCAGATATAAAACCAATGACCAGAAAAGGGAAACACAAATACATGCAGAAAAAACATACAAGATGAGCAAAGCAGCAACATATAAAATCACAACTTATGAATATTACAAATTTGTAACATGCAAATAGAAGACAATGCTACAATATATTTAAGGCAAGACGTTTGGTCGTCTGTAATTTTATTAACAATGAATAACAAGAATGTAGATTTACAAAAATGCACAGTCAGAGATACAGGTCAAAATGCAAGCCATTGATTATGCCTTCTGTCCTAATAAAATCTACAACATGAATAACCAAACTATCACACAAATGTTAATAGAAATAGAAAATGTAACTAATTCATAATCTACTCTTCCACAATTGTTATGATTCCATGCCCAATCACTTCATTAAGGAACTCACATAAATTCCCCAAAGCAGTTAAATAAGGAAATAAGACGATATATATTAGGTAAGTATCAGATCACAAGTAGACAACCCACCAAAAAACTCTTAGGTAATAAATTCCTCAAAGCAGTTAAATAAGGAAATAAGATGAGATATATCAGGTAAGTATCAGATCACAAGTAGACAACCCGACAAAATAACTATTACGTAAGTATCAGATCACATAGGAAAAACAAAGAAACCTTTCACACACCCAAAATAGAAGCAGAAACCTAAAACAAATTGTCTTTGTCGGCATTTAAGTTAACATTGCACTCAATGACCAGCTGCTGTTAGCCAAATGCTAACTTGTGTTGTAACCAGGTGCACAAATAGACAAGAGGGAGAGGAGAAATAGTTAAGAGTTAATCACGGTTCAACCTATGGCGAACTATAGACTGGCACATGGACATAACAGAGGTAATTAAATATGATAAATGAAAAACAAGGAGTAACTGCTCAAAACTCAAACCCTGATCCCAATACAACCAATAACAAACTCAGATTTCCAACAATTTGCAATTTAAACACCGACTTCAAACATACTCATATGACTATAAAATTCCTTGATGGGTTGAATTGCTTTCATTTTCGGGTTAGGCTTTGGTCGGCACAAAAACATCAGTTTAAATATTTAAAATAAAACCGATTTTAGGAAAATGCCAAAAGGCGAGAGAGGCACTTAACAGTTTGATTTTTACACACAGGGAAAAAAGCTTAAAAACCCACCTTTCAGGTATAATAATATAAGCACTAGTTGGACCATCAGATGTTGGTATCTTCCCCAGTGCAATCCTGTGATAAAAGTATATATGCCAATGTCAGGTGATTGCTAACTTAAAGTCCTATGGGGATGATGCGTTGTGTTGGTTTTACAAGAAACAGTCAAGGCAGCTTTCTAGAACCACGCCTTCAGTGCTCAAAATAACCGAGAGCCTGCTCAAAATCGTATTATACTCCATCCATCCCAAAATATATGTCAGTTAAGAACTTCGCACACGAATTAAGAAATTATGAGTTACAAAATTATCTGTTGAATTTATGATTATGTGTCAAAATCAGACACTGTTAGAAAGAGAGAAAATCAGAATTTGTATTCTTACTGATTGTGAAAATTGCATATAGAATAAACACAATATATAGTAGTAATTGATAGGACTTGCTAATTCTAAGCCTAACAATAAATTGAATTCCTAATAATATTGATTATTTGATTCTAACACTCGCTAAAGCTTACTAAGCTTTCAGCTTGTTATAACGGGTGGGAAGTAATGTGAGCAAATAGAAACGGCAGGTCAGTAGCTTGAAAAATTATAGTGGGGCCAAAGGTAATTGTAGCAAAGACAGGTGTGCTCGTTGGAGGATTCCTAAGGTGGTTATGGTGGTGTTCAGGAATGTGTCTCAACGGAGAAGGAGCGGCTGGTTAAATCACAGCTGGATGCAGAGAGAAACCCACCAATGGAAAAGAGAAGCACCGGATGAAGCACAGTGAATGCGCATAACATAATGGAAGCAAGACAGAAATGTGGACCAGCTGAGAGTGAATAAAGGAAGGAGAAATTGTGAATATTACGCCGGAAGGATGACACAAAGGTCGAGAACCAATCAGAAAATAGCTTGCTGGAAAATTCCCCGAGGAGCAGCGCTCCAACGACGGTATCGTTCAGGTGGCTGGACTGGTAACAGCGTTAATATCACGGTGGTATCAATGGTGATTGATGATACACACCGGAGAAGGTCCACCAAAGAAGAGATGTGTTGCTCGAAAACGAATAGCCGAAAAATAATCATCGAAAACAAAGAACATGTTTGGAGGCTCACGGGAAAGAGATGCAGAAGCACTAGAAAGGTATGGAAACTTGAAGGAAACTTAGGTTTTTGGCTGGCAGCAGCAACTTGCCGCCAGCAGAAGCTTTAATGAACTCCAATAGTCACATGATCAAAACCAGCTCCAACACCATGTTGAATTTGTGATTTTGTATGTTTAAGTCAAACTACACTTGCCTCTATTTATAATAGCATATAGAATAAATATAATAAATACAAACCGTAAATTGAAATCCTAATAATAAATATTAGGATTTGATTTTTCGATTCTAACATTATCCTTCATTAATAGTATAGGAAAGATAAATTAAAAGAATTGAAAAATAAAAGAATAATAAAATAGTAAGGGGTATAGTAGAAAAAGAAACATTAGTGATTCATTGATATTGTAAAATGAAATATAAAATGGGGCAACACAAGATATATGTTCCTAAAAAACCTTGTCTATTGAATAAAACAGTATCAGTATATAAAGAGTTAGAACACAAATTCCCTTGAAACTCTTTCTATTAAAGAATTGACATTTCACAGAACGTAAAAAGAAAAATAACAGAGATTTGGGATTCATACAAGTCAAATCTACCACCATCGAATAATGTCGCTCTAAACATTTGGGCTTGGGACCAAACTCAACCCCACAAAACCAACGTGGGATTTTCAACACACCCCTTCACGCCCAAGATTAGACATCTGAAATTCGGACCAATGCGGTAGGATAACATAGAAATCAACAAACACCCTCACGCACAGAACTGGAAACTGGAGCATGGACTAATGTGGGTAGAGTAATAGAGATCTTGGCCCAATAAAATGTCTAAGATAGCCTCCGATACTATTTCAAAATTTTGGCTTGTAGCCTAACTCACCAACTTGATAGGTGAGGACTGCCCAAGCCTTATAAGTTATAAGCGATAGCCATATCTTCATTCTTTAGTTAATGTTGGACTTTCAACAATCACCGCCGACTCCTCTATAATTACCCTCACTACAACCACGTATGTTGCTGCTGCTATGACACAACAAAAATTACAGAATTAAGAATCCCATCTATTACGGAGGTTTGAGTCCCACAAAATTAAATCCCAATAAGTCATCGAGAATCTTTAAAAGTATAGTCTATAACACTTTCTATGTATCATTTATGTAGTTCTCTAGTGTACAATGCCTGCATTAATAACGGGTCTCTTTACTGGTGTCACTGCATATTTTATGAAATCCATTTGTGCATACATCGTTTCTCTGATGCTCTGGTTCTGTACTGTTTCAAAGAAACTCTATCTTTTAATATTCAAATAGTCAACACATCTACTCAGTGCTTCTTGGGCTATTTGTTTTCTTTTGGCTTCTCTACTGAGGAAGATATTTAATATTCCTCGGTGCATTATTATCATTTCACTCTAATAGGTTTATTAATTTTATTTGAATTGAAAAATGAAGCATTGATTCCATTCATTTTCTACTGCTTTTGTTGGCCTCACCATCATCAAATTGTCCATCCGTTTACTTAAAAAAAGTATACCGCAATTATTTACCGATATTAGCCATACTGCCACATGACAGCAAGAGAATAATATGGAAGCAAGTTCATCCACACTTCAATCAGAAAAATATATGATGTGATTTCTTCAATAAATCAAAAGAAAGTCTAAACGCATAAAAAAGGTAATTTGTAGGAAACAATGGGCCACAAAGTAAGCATCTCCTATCATAGTAGTAGAAGAAAGAAGGAAGAAATGTTTTAATACCTATCATCAGCATCTGAAAATTCTATTGAAGGCCCAATATACTTCACGCGGGCACCTAAATTTTTTTAACAAAGCAGTAATGTAGACAATCATGTGAATGTGGATACAAATGGGAAAATGAAAGTAAATAGGTTGCAGGTAGAAAATCACATACGGCAAGCTCATATGTATGATCAAAGTTCAACTTGGGTGAACATGTTACCTTTTCTTAGCTTAGATCCAGATTTATCAGAAGACTTGGCATCATCAGAATTTGATGACTCAGCACTATCATCTCTAGTATCTCCACCAGTGACCATCTGCCGAAAGATTAAGGGGTAAGAGGTGAGATCTCAAACCATCTGTCATAAAGCCCTCAATAAAATGAAAGTTTATGTTCTATAACTTGTCTATCTGTCATATAAATTGAATATGTTCATATAGAAATAGAAGTTATTAACCTCTTCTAGTAATAAAAAAGTGTAAAACTAGAATTATTCTTTGAGTGAATTTTAAAAACTAGCAAAAAAAATGCATGAACATATTAGCATCGGAATACCACTTTTTTTAGCATCCATTTATTCTATCATCTCAAGTTTAATTCTATGCACTAAAAGCTTCCAAGGCTACCATAACCAGATACTTCATCTTACCACTGATACAAAATCAAAAAATAAAATAAAATACTTGCAAAAAGATAACTGTATATACCTTCTCCAATTCTTCAACATTGTAAGGGATGAGTTTCTTAACAGCATCTTTAACTTTCTTAAGGGCAGCTTCAGCAGATGCTACAGCATCATCTTCATTATCACTGGCATCTGACTTCGCTTCAGCGCTGCTCCACTCTTCTTCATTACTAGCATCATTATCATCCTCATTCTCCGACTCTAGAGCACCCTCTTCCCCAGATTCTGCATTATCATCATCAGACTCGGAGTCTGAAGATTGATCATCATCAATATCCTGCATAAAAATTCAGATGATATAACTTCTTTTTGCTTTCTAGCACCTGCACTGTTATAATACGAAACCATGGAATGACTTCAAATTCTTCAGGAACTTACATAAGGAGCAAGTACGCTGCTGTCAAGCACCAACAACGGAACTTGTAAATCTTGTGCAAGAGCTCTAACTACTCTCTCGCGATAGAGCTCGGTGCCTGAAGATAGAAAGACAACAAAAACATCAAGATTCAAGACAAAAATTAGAATAAACTTGTAAGTCATAGATTCTGGTGAAATAGCATCCAAAGTAAACAAAAAAAAAATTAGTGGAATAAATTACAGACCGGGAATACTCTGAAGCAAAATTCTTCCACTTGAAGATGCAAGGTGAATGCCATAAGACGAAGCAAATTTGTTATGTCTCAAATGGGAAGCAGCACATTCCGTCAGAAGATTTTTTGTATGCTCACTACAAATGGTAATGAAAATTTTAGATAAGAGAAACCCTTAAAATTAAGAAAAGACTAATGAATAGGAATGTGAAGTAATTACTGGATGTGATAAGGAAATGTGTCCCATGAAATGTTTATTTTTTCCCACGGAACAATTCTTCTTAAAAACTCATTTTTAAACCTATCTTTTTTGGTTAAAAATTGTGATTCTTTCTTTTTACTTTCTACAGCAAGCTTCTCATTATTAAGCCATTCCTCTTGATCCAATTCTCCAAGCCGGGCATGCGAATTGGTGCATTTAACATATTGACCAGACTTATCTAGCTGATTCTTCCCCGTATCAAAATTAGCTCCATCGTTAACATGTACTTGTTTATTCTCACTTGCACCACTTCCATCGCTTTCAGAACTAAAAGTGCGTATCTGACTACTCCTAAGACAAAAACTAGGTCTTTTGTTCAGACCGGTAAAACTATGTCTAGACAAAATATGACTAGATGAATCTGAACCTAAAACATCTCTTCTGATAATACCGCCATGTGAAGAATATTCTTTGACGGTGGTCTTAGGTAACAAAGAATGATCAGAGAACTTTGGTCTAAAGAAGTATTTTGATGGTTGCAACAACAAAGCCCATCTCCGATCTCGGCACTGTATTCTCCTCAAGTACATTGAAATTTATTGCCTTTCTCTAACTTCAACTGTGCTGCACAAGAATGACATCCATTAGATAATTCATAGTCATAAAACACCGAGTTGAGTACTCGATAGTTCTACTAATCAAACACCAACTTAGAATGCAGGTAATCAATACACACATGTAGCCTGAGATAGATATACATAACCATGTTGTTAAATACAGCCATAGAGGCGCTTATAGCATGGTGGAATCTGAACAAATTTCCGCAATTTGTTATACAGTGCAAAATGTCGTCAAATAGCGTCTATTAAGTAGGGGAATTTGAACAAAACGATATTGTGATGATAATGAACTCACATGCAAATCAAGGTAGTAAAACATGAACAAAAAAAAGGAAAATACCCACTAAAATTGTAGTTTAAGCATTAAAAATTCTATTTTTACCACAGCAAGATTAAGAAAACAATGAGATGAATCCTCGATGCTAATTATATGAACAAATAGGGAATAACGCCTAAATTAAAATATCAATTCACAAAAAACAAAAACATAAAGATCCACTTGTTGAAGCTCCAACACAAAACAACTCAGAATGATTAAAAAAAAAACATAGTAATAATCATACATAGTAGGAAGAAAAATGGAAGGAAAAAAAAATAAAAAAGAAGGATTAATTGGAGAAATCGATGAAAGAAAGAAGACCTGATTGGCGATTGGATAGGATTATTGGGAAGAGAGAGCGAGGTGAGAGTTAGGCCATAGAATAAGCGAAAGAATGTGCGAGACAAGCGTTTAAGGTTTTCAGATAATAGCACAACGAAGCTCTCTATGTGTTTGTGTTATGTTGCGAATGAAAGAAATCGAGTGACCAGTGAAAAACAAATTGTGTTGTGTTCCATTTGCCCCCCTCGTGCATCGTAGGTTTGTGTAGGGTGTACACGAGTGTGGGTCGACCCGCAAACTCGAACATCCAAACCAATCCAAACTGATATTTATCCGTATTTGGTCAGGGTCAAACTCGATCAAACATTTGAACCCGTGTATCCACCCGACTTTTATATCTTAATTTGACTTTTGTTTTTTTACCACATGTTCTTTTCATGCGTCCTACGGTTTATTTTCCAAAATACCTCTGTTTTTTGGATTATATAATTTGAACACGGGTTGGATTATACGATCTGATATACGTTTGTATATAATTAGCAATCAAAACATTAATGACAGTACAACAATAGAATTTAATTTCAAAAAATATATTATTTTACAAACCTGATGATTACAAATTTTATTTTAGCTTAAATATCCGTTTCAAAATTTCTAAATAGTTCATAGATTCGAAAAATAAACCCATGATATCAACTGCCACTTGAACAATGGGTGATGCTCGTAAGGACCAAATACCATTTTACATGTTTTTCGAGATTGTGATGTAGTCAAGGTGCTATGGAAGAGCTTTTTTATTATAGAATGTGACAATTAAAACTCTTTCTTTATCCTTGATTTATCACAATAAGGAGCTTTAATCATTATAGGAACGATCCCGACAATCACAATAAGTGAGCTCTGATCTTTAGAGTAACGCTCACAACAATAGTCAATGCCACTTTCCTATTTTTTGCTGGGACAACGAAGAATATTCTTTGTTTCTAGGCAGATTTTATACAATCTTTAGTAGTACCTTTAACAGTTTACTCGTCACCACCATTTATTTGTTCATGCCTTATTTTATTGAAAAAAAAATGCACATTAGATCACTTTGAATTAGAGACTTTTTATAGAACTCCGTCTCTTAAAATAAAAAATTTAATCGTTTATACCCACTTTAATTTTTTAATTTTTCATATTCCCATAAAAATCTAAAACAATTGTATTAATTTATTTGATTTTTAACATTTTTAGGTGGTGTGTGTATGTATATTATTTGATAAATTTTACAATTTTTTATTTTGTTTTTTGGTAGTCGTGCAGTAGAAATATCTGATTAAAAAAATGAATGAAAAAAAATCAATGACTTGATTATAACATTTTTAATATTGCATATACATTTAGAGCATACAAACTTTTTTCCTTTTTACAAAGAGCATGCAAACTAATATATATTAATGTTTATGAATGTAGATATTAATAAATGAGAGAGGGCAAGAGAGATATGGAGAGAAAGAGAGGTGGTAGAAGGAAAAAAACAGGAGGAGGAGGGATAGGAAAAATTGAGGAGAGCAGAAGCGAGACGTTAAAAGGTATAGACATGAAAGAATGCTAATGAGATAGAAATGAAAGGGTAAAGAGAAAAGATGAGGGGAATATAGGTGATAGAGTTGCTTAATAAAGAGGTCGAGGAGTTTTTGAAGCTCACATAGAGGAGTCTCCAATACAAGAAAATTCAAACAATCTTTAGTTTGCTAAAGTGTGCAAGTCAATTAACACTTCTATTTCATTTGCATCATGTATGGTTGATTTACACATGTCACATCATCGTCATAAACTTTCAGACATGGTGAAGTAAAATAGAAATAGTCTTATTGAAATTGAAGTTGTCAACATCATGTCAATCAAAATCTTTGAGTCGCTCCCACTATAAGTTGAGAAAATTGTTTTCTCTGAGCCATGTCCACTCTCAAATACAACCCCTACATCTCATCATATAAACTTGAAAGAAAAAAAATATGGGACGTATCACGCAAATAATTGGTCCGGTACTCGATGTAGTTTTTTCACCAGGAAAGATGCCTAATATTTACAACGCTCTGATAGTTCAAGGTCGAGATACTCTTGGCCAATCCATCTACCGTCTGAATCACGAAACCGCCCTCCACTTATGTGGATTATGCCAACTCTGAGAGCTTACATGTTTACCTAGAAGCTGAATTGTAGGGTATTTGGCACGATACATTTAGCTCCGGAAGAGGCTTTCGTCTATGGGCGTTTGCAAACAGATCTACAACACAAGCTTTGAAATTTCGAGGGTTCAAATCATATGAACATAACTCACTACAGTATCGCAGTACAAAATAGGCAAACCATGCAAAGAAAAACTTCAAACAAAACATTTTCAACTGCATTGGACATATTGGAAATTTTTGTGATTGATAGTCTCAGTCATAATATAAGCGATAATCACTTTTTGGCCCTACACATTGACCCTACAGCCTACACCACTACTTTGTTTTTTGAGGGAAAAGACCTACACTACTTATCTTCATGTTTACCAAACCTCAAAGGACAATTCTGATGACTGATATCTCCTCTTTCCTTTCCACGTATCCTTCACTTATCTTTCAAAGTTCTCTTTTTCTCTCTTTTTCTCTTTCTGTGATTCAGCTCCCTTGTGTGTTAGTGTGGATTTTGTTCTGTCATTTTTTCTGCGGAAATCTCATTTTCAGATTTTCTATTTTATTAAGTGGTATAGGTTTCTTACAAATTTAATTTTATTTGACTCAATTGCCACTTATTGATGTATGGTATTGTTTTAGATGGAAAAAGCCTAAATTGAAAAAAGTAGCTTTTTTGTCTTATATACTCGAGATTTTCTTTTGATACACGAAAAAAATATCAAAATAACAAAATGTCCTTGATCAGAAATCACTAATACTGAGAAAAATAGGTTTTGTAAAAATAATAAGTAATGGCAGAAATAAACCATTACCCTTCTTTTCACATGTCTAAAGTTATACTTAATGAAAAAATTCTTCTCTTTCAACCAGTAAATGTAATAAATAAATAATAGATATAACATTTATATGATTCAACTCAGTAATTAACCAAACATCTGCAAGTTCGGATAGCTGCAGGAATTCCAATATCCATCATATATGACTGAGACTATCAATCACAAAAATTTCCGATACACAAGATCTTAACCAATTCTTACTAAAATTACCAAAACTGAGCAACAAAACTAACAGAAATAAAATAATAAAAAACATAAGATAAAGTTTTCGGTATCCCAAAATGGAAGATAAGATATTTCAAAACTGCCACCCTAGTCGTCGGCAAAAGTAGTCTTTTTCCCTGAAAATGGCAAAAAGTTCAACTAATCAAAAAACGAGAACCAGAACTGAAGCAGAAAATAATATTGCAAGCAGACCATGTATTTATTCAAATGTATGGAAAGCTCGTTAAATTTTTAAAACAAATATTTTAACAATATGTAATCCTTTTAATTGAAAAACTGTATCAAGAAAATATTCTATTGGCAAAGATAACACTCTTTTGTTAAAGAGGAAAAGGAAATATACCTTCAGAAGCAAAGCTTGGTTTATTGAATCCACCACGACCACCTCTTCCTCCTCGACCACCTCTACCGCCACTATCCCTTCCACCAAATCGACCTCCTCCTCTTCCACCACTCCTGCCACCAAATCCACCACTTCTTCCACCTCCACCAAATCGACCACCACCACTCCTTCCACCTCCACCTCTACCACCAGAACCTTGACTATCTCTAGGTTTGGCTTCATCCACTGACAACTGATAACCATCAAGTTCACTTTCATGAAGTTCAAGAGCTTTGCTAAAGCTGTCAGAATCTTTGAAGTCCATGTATGCAAACCTGTGAACAATCCATGAAGTAAGTAAAGTTTTCAACTGTGAACAGTCTATGAAGCGAGTAAAGTTTTCAATGCAGCATTAGGAGAAGCAGTGGAATTTTGCAAAGAAACATACCCCTTGGAATAACCAGATTCAAAATCTTTTGGGATCGACACCCTTGTAGGTTCCCCACAAGTACCACCAAAATGCTCCATCAATTTAGCTCTTATCTGAAAATACACAACAAAATAAGAGGTGTTAGCAACAAACAAATCAAGTCAAGCAGAAATAATGAAATAATAAACATGAGGGCACATAATCATTGTGCATGAGCCGAAAGGGGAAATAGAATCACCTCATCCTCTCCAAGATTCTTATCAAAACCCCTGACAAATACTGTTTGAGACTGGCCTCTTCCACCACTTTGGGCTGAGTAGTTACTGCAATAATATTAAAAATACAAGGAATAATGGAATCAAAACATGTGAGGTATAAATGTAATCAAAAGAAAATTTTAGTGTACAGTAATTACCTGTTATTATTAGGAGTAAATGCACCCCTCTCCCGAGCTAAATCAAGTCGGACAGCACGTTGCAACAGTTCTTGCCCATTCATCTCAAGTGCCTATTATTAAACATGCAAACAATCATATAAACAAGTATAACAGTGAATCAAGAAACAAATTAGTTGGAAGATTCAATCAAAACCATAAAGTTGAAAAGATGCTAATAGCTTACGCTTTGGGCTGCCTCTGCAGTTGCAAACTCAACATGTCCAAAGCCTTTAAACTTTCCATCCTCATCCGTAGCAAGACGTACATCAACAACCTCTCCGCAACCTTCGAAGAAATTTTCTCTGAATAATGTCACAGTTAGATAAATAATACAAAAACAAAAAAAAAAAAAACCAAATATCACATGAGTGAGAAACACAAGTACATGTCAGAACGTTGGACGCTGAAGGACAGGTTCCCAACAAATAATGTCTTTGAGCCACTGTTCTCATTTGGTGTAGCTGGGGTATTAGGCTGCAAAGTCAAAAATAAAGTCATATACATCCTTGACTTAAATTATCTTCAGTACAAAAAAAACAGGATGAATCAATTAATTACAGCTTTTTTCCCAGATTTGCCAGCATCAACCATCTCCACGTCCTTGATCTGTTTCAACATGACTATGGTTATTATTGTTATTCCAAAAAATACACCAAACTAAAATTAAAATCAAAGTTACACAGACAGAACAAAGTATATGCTGACCTTTTTCTGAGGTGTTTTCGATGTTTCATCCTCACTCTCCTCCTCACTCTCAGAGTCGGAACTATCCTTGTCAACATTCATCTTATCCTGTCATTGACACATATTCCCATTGTATCAACAACACAATAACATAACATCTGAATAAAAATTATCAATTACCATGCTACTACAAGTATATTTAACAAATACCATTACCATGTTTATATTTCATTTAAATATAGGTACATGCTACTACATTTTTTTTGTGAGGACCTACATGCTACTACATATGAAGTTATAAAATACAGAAACTTAAGACAATACCTCGTCATCAGACGAATCACTCTCCGATTCACTAACCTCTTTCTTAGCAGCCACAGGTTTCTCTTCGTCAGAGCTGCTATCATCATCTTCATCATCAGAATCTGAGCCATCTTTCTTACTCTTTTTTGCAACAGCAGCAGGCTTAGACACAGGCTTTGCATCCTATACAGTGGGGTATAAGTTAGAACATCAAAGCATTATAAATGAATACTTGCGTCTTTTAACCCTCTAGTAGAAAGGTAGCATAGAAGCGACATTTAAATATATGGAATCAAATCATACAACCATATGAAAGGTTTAACTCACTTCTTCATCGGATTCTTCATCAGATTCTTCATCGGATTCTTCATCAGAAGAACTTGCAGCTTTCTTTGTGGGTGCACTCACATTTTTAGAGGCTTTTGCTGCAGGTTTCTGAGCCAAGGGAAAAATATATATTTAATGGGCATTTTAAGAAACAGAATAAAGAAGTTGTCAATACAGTAATATAAATTAAGATTTATCGTGCAATTAACTTCAAAATGTCCAATACCTTATCTTCTTCGTCAGAAGATTCATCAGAGTCTTCATCGGAAGAACTATCATCTTTCTTTGCGGATACACTTCCATTTTTGGAAGGAACAGCTTTTGCTGCAGGTTTCTGAACCATGAAAAAATATTAAATTAAAAAAGACATTTTAAAAAACCAAAATAAAAGTTGTAAATACAATGATATAAAATTATTAAGGGTATTATCATCATGTAAAATTCAAAATGTCCAATACCTCATCTTCATCAGATGATTCATCAGAATCTTCTTCTTCAGAAGTATCAGCTTTCTTTGCAGGTGCACTCCCATTTTTAGATGGAACGGCTTTAGACACGGGTTTCTGAACCATAAAAAAAGTGAATTATAGAGGGTGTTTTAAAAAACAGAATAGGTTTCCAACACAGTGTTTAAGATATAAATCAAAGGAATATCACGCAATAAACTTCAAGATGTCTCTTTAAATTTGCTGCACTCACTTTCACTTCTTCCTCATCGGAAGAGGAGCTGTCATCAGAGTCAGATTCCTCTGAAGTGGTCTCTGGCTGGGCTTTCTTCACATTCCCATTTTTAGCTGGGGTCTTCTTTGAAGGTGCAGGAGCTTTTGCAACAGGTTTCTGAGATCACATAAAATTAACATGACATAAATCAATAACATAACAATAACAAACAAATACATGATCAGTAGACCATTAGAAATGCATTAAAGCATATGCAGTGAAATATAATACCTCATCCTCAGATTCATCAGATGATTCCTCAGAACTACTTTCCTCCTTCTTGACTACCTTCAACACCTTTTGCTTGGCGGCAACCTCTTCTACCTTTTGCTTCTTTGCACTCACTGCCTTGACTTCTTCCTCAGCCTGCCTCTTGCCTATATCAAAGTGAAAATAGCCCAATTAAAAAACCGACATCAGAACATAAAAAAAATAATCAGAAAATCAAATAATATTGAAGGAGAACCAAGCTTCTAGTTTTTGGTAAAATCGGTTCAACCCTATATAATCAACATCGGAACAATACAACATAATAACATCAGACCAAATTGGGGGAGAACCAAGCTTCAACATCTATACTAACATTAACACATAATACAGGGTTGCTTGATCTTTTCGTGAAATCAGTTTGACCAATCAACATCTATACTAACATTAACACACAATACATGTAGAACCTAACTTCATAACATAAAACACCAGTAAATCATATAAATGTCTCAATGGACAGAAAAAATAATCGACACTCAAACTCATGAATCAAAACTAATGAAATTCAACTAAAACAAAGCAAAAATAATATCTTTAAAAAACTAAGTTTTAAAAATCAATTAAAAAACTCTGAACAAAAAAAATCATATGGATGACTCTCTGAGCTAAAAAAATTAATAACACTTAAAAGTTAAAACCCATGAATCAAAAACAATAAAATTCAAATTAAACCAAGTAAAAATATCATCTTTAATCAAAACCAACACTTCAAAGCTAAAACCCATGAATCAAATCATATCAAATTCAAATCAAAAACAGTAAAAAATCATCTTCAAGCAAAAAATCGAAGCAGAAAATTAAAGGTGGTACTGGTACCTTTCTTTCCAGACTTCACTGGAGCAACAACAACAGGAGCAGCATCAACCTACAAACAAATCAAAAACAAACAACAATCAACAAATTACATCAAACAGCAGCAAAACCTTAAATTAACAAGAGGTTGATGAAAAAAGGCATACTTTGACAGCGGATTTCTTGCTTGATTTAGGCATAATGAACAGAAGAGAAGAATGAGAAATTGGGGGATGCGGCGGAAGCTATTCAAAACCCTGCGGCTGAGAGAATTAGGGTTTTGGAAGTAGCAGAGAGAGAAAGAGTGAGGAAATGTGAGAAGAGAGAGCTAGGTTTTATATACGAAAAGAAAGGGGTTAGGGTTTTGGGCTTGAGGTTTCGGCACACAAACAGCACGTGTGAATGATGCTGTGCGTTTTGCTATTATTAGGTTTTCTTTGCCAAGATATTTTTCTCTCTCATCTCATCTCATCTATCTACTTTTCAATTTCACAAACAAATCTTGTAAAATATTGTGTTCTTTTTTTACATGAAAATTCTCTCAATTTTTGTAAATAATAAAAATAACCCGAATTTGACACCTTATTGAATAATCGAGTGTTTTAAATATTTATCTAGTTTTTCTTTCAAAAAAATATTTATATAGTTTTATATAAAATATGAAAAGACATGAGTTTTGGTATAGTATCTTTTCTTCTGATTTTACATTTCTGTTTAAATCTCTCGTTGTACTATTATATTATTTGATGTTGTCTTCGTGAGCTTAACTTAGTTGGTAGGGACAACGCATAATATATGTAAGGTTTAAGGTTCAAACCTCAGTCGCCAGTGGCAGAGCCAGAAATTTTTTGGAGCCTGGGCAAAATAAAACAACGATAAGTTTTAGTGACAGCTGCAACCGTAGGTAGAGGTGATAATGTTTTTAAAATGGTCTCCTTAGAATTACCTACGGTTATTTCCGTAGGTAAAGGTGGAAAACATGTTGTGAAAGTCATTTGACAATGACAGACAGATTTAGCTACGGAAATTTGCCCTATAGTGACGGATTTTAGCCGTCACTAAAAGTCAAATTTCTTGTAAATTTCTTGTAGCGATACAAAGAAAGTATGGGTTGAGCCCGGGCGCGTGCCCGGGCTAGCTAGGGGGTAAAATCGCCCCTGTCAGTCACCACAAAAAAAATATTCTCCGGTGTTAATCGCATAACTTGGTTTTTTTTTTAAATAATTGGATAAAATCTACAATTTCTACTATTTTACTTTTATGAGTGAAAGGGGAAAGAATTAAAGTTTTGACATTGGTCAAAATAAATTTGATAGTATGATTTAAAATTTTATATAATATAATTATTATTATTATTATAATAAATATAAATTATGATACTCGTGAGGTTAGGGTACCGGGTCCTTGTACTGTTTATATCTTCTTACAAAAAAAAAATTGTTGTAATTTTATTGTACAAGAGGGTATGTTGCTTTGATTATGAACAAGTGCTAGCGATAGAATGTAATGCAACTAAGCAAGCTACAAGATGATATCGAAGTTGAGCAGAGTTTTATCGATCCTCTTTTTCAGTTGTGAGTGGCTGCTAGCTAGAGGAAGTAATCATAGCTAACATTCATTTGATGATTGTTACAAATGATATTAAGTGAGAGATACGTTGTTGATCATTTATCAAATAAATTGGTATTTTGTTGCAATATTATAGTAATGACTAGTGGCGTAATGATTTGTTTTTATAGTGGTATCAAAAATGAGTATTAAGGGTTACCGTATAAATAAGGACTTGTGTGATATCAATGTATTTTGACAAATAAAATTGTTTAAGTATGAAGATAGGGTTGTCCGTACATGAACTTGTTTATGTGATGAAAAAGGGATCAATAAAGGATATTAAAGGAGTAATTAACGAAACATGATCCCAACAATAAAGACGATTAGTTAGATATAACCTAACAATATGCAACAAGAAAAAAAAAGATTTGACATTGAAGTTGATTCCTCGAACCTGAGACCTTGAGAGATGCACGCTTCAAAGTCTCACATCAACATGTCAATCCAAGCGGGTTGTTTATAAAAAATACTGATGTTTGTCATCATTTAAAAGGAAAGGATTGTTAAACCAAATTCTCTCTCAGAGTTAAAGCAAAAACATAAAGACTTTTGGTGTAAAAATACATGCTAACATTAATTTACTCTTAAAATTAAATTTCTACACTTTTTGCACTTTAAAGTTTATAGTTTAACTAATGGGAAACTTACAAAACCCACTTTAAAATTAAGTCAAGTTTACCTCTTGAAAATTGTTCATAAAAAACATTGATGTATGTTAGTATCATAATAGAAGGAGATTGTTATATCAAACATGGTTAAAGAACAAAACCCCTGGGTTGTAGTGATAACTAGATGTTAGGACTTAGATTAGTGATAATAGTCAAGACAATGAGATTAAGGAAAAGAATCCAGAGAATATGAAAGCATGTGATGAGAATGGACATCTGGAAGGTGATCCACAAGTTAAGAAAGTAAGAAGAAGCATGAGAGAGAGGAGGCCTAACCGCAAGTTTGTTGATTAGTAAGGTTAAGAGGGGAACCAAGGGGATTGAGATGGGCGTGAAATATGACAACTCAATAGCTTTTCTCTCTCCAGCTAGTCGCGTTTTCAATTCTAGTATCACTGCTATTTTGTAATATTGTAGAGGCTCTGCAAATTTATGTGTTTTCCTTAAAGGAGTTTACTCCCACATTTTATAGTATTATTCCCTATACTTGTTTGCATCTTTATAAAGTGCAAGGAGACTTTTCCATCAATCAGAAGACTTTTACAAAGCATGTTTGAGAACAATTAGAACATTCTTACGCGTGCTTAAATGTTTAAACTATTACGAACAAAACCTCAAATTGAACTCTCTTTTGCCTCATTAAAAAGCTCTTTACACTTCTTTCCTATGTGTAGATATCCTTTGACAAAATAAGTATTGAACTTGTAAGTTACATTTGCTTAAAGAAAGGAGGCAGATTCAAAGAAAGTAATGAAGCTCCCTACACTCCTTTCTTATGTGTAGATATCCTTTAACATGCATGCAAGGGTATAATTAGGCTGGCAACCCATCATTTGATCAGTAAGTATATTTCAGAGAAAAATGATCAAGAAGGAATTTACAGGAACAAATGTAAGTAGGATTCAAAAAAAAAAAGGAAACTGAGGGAAAGAGACTATCATCAAAAGGAAAGCTTGAGGAATTTGAATCATCACCACCACCACATCATTATCATCGTCTAAGATATAAGGCTAGTTTCCCCTTCCAACATCCCCCATGCATGAATTTAGGTAAACTAAATTAGAGATATGAGACAATGGATTGGTTAGAAAAGATAAGTAATTATAGACATTATTCTTGTAAGGCGGAACTTTCGAAAGATGTGGATAATTTGTTGAAAATAAGTTCATCTAAAGAAAATATAGGTGAACCAGCTTGGAAAGCGAAAAGCTAAAAATGAGGGACCAATTACAATCATTAGTTAAGGCTCGGGGTTATACGACATTGGATTGGTTAGAAAATGGAACTAATCATATTACATGCATTATTCTTGGAGACTGGTGAATTGGGTTTGCTTAATGGAAAAACAAACCAAGATGTTTGGAAGGCAGAACTTTCAGACGAGGTGGATAATATATTGAAAATGACTTCATCTAAAAGGAATGAAGGTGATGGTATTTGGAAAACGAAGATGATAGACCAATCATAATCTTTTGTTAAGGACAAAAGTAATAAAACGTCGTTGATGACAATTTTAATGGACAAAGATGATTCATTAATGTATGAAGTTGAGTTATTAACGTACGTTTTAAGATTGTTGTGTATTTTTACATGTTTGAATCAAATATTTGGTTACCATTAAGTCATGTTTATGCAATGTTGGTTCTAATATCACTCTGTATCATGGATTGTAAATGATTATATGAGTAATCATGTTTCATCATTTAAGTTGTTTTGAAATTTAAGATGTGAAAATAGTCTCTTAAATTAACAACTTGTAAGCAAATTAACCCTAAAATTGATAATAGAAAGGGAAATTGGACCCTCAATAAAAGAATTTTATCAGGGTCATACAACACCAACAAGAGCCAAAACAAACCATTATTATAACAAGATAATAATATCATTAAACTTAAGTGGCACTTGAAGAAACCATAAAATGAACATAGTTGTGATTGATGTAACTGTAATCTGACGTAGGGAAATGAACCCTAACAAGTGTTGTTCGTGGTGGTGGTCCTCTTCGCCGACGGAGTGATGGCAGTGCTCTCGCAAGTGGTGGTGTTCTCATAGGTGGTTGAATTTGTGGTGGTCCTCTAATCGGTGGTGACCATGGACCAAAACCATCAAGGTAGACAACTGATCCCCTTAGTCCATAAGATTTTCATTGCAAAATTCAAAATAAAATTCTTTAATTCAAACCATAAGATTTTCCCTGCAAATTTCAAAATAAAACTCTTTAATACAAACCCTAAAGTAAGACACTTGGCAAAATAGTTGGTCAATTTTGGTGTTGAACCTCTTTACTCTTTTCATTTCGCGATTAGACCGTACCTAATTATTTTTTATTAGTGACGACTAAATCTGGCAAGTGCCCCAAACTGGTTTCAAGTAACAGAGTAGTAAGTAAATTGTCTTCAAAGGGATTTTCGTTTCAACTATGCAATTAGATAAACCTATTAAAACAATAAATAAAAACAATTAAATTGGAGGGGGGAGGGAGGGGGGAGTTTCATGTCTGATTTAATTGCACAAATCAGTCGAGTTGAATGCCGATAAGTAAAGGGTTTGATTGTAGATTTTAATTGCAATTAGGATTATTTGAATCATCCTCTATTTTCTTGTTAGATCAATTTAAACAGTTATCAACCATGAGATAAAGTTTTTATTTAAGTGATTAGTTCAGTGGGATCTAACGTCCTTCTATATGTCAAGACACTCCACAACCACCTTAAAAGTCCTACGTGTTATATATGGTATATGATTCTCTATCCTACATAGATGTGTCCAGATAGTTATTAAGACAATGACTTACTCTCGCACAGATAATTGAAACACATGCATGATAGAAATTCCTAAATTATCATCTAAATGAATCACTTTTCCCTGAGAATTTTGGAATTTCACCATATACCCTAACTTGTCATTAGTAGATTAAACAGATAGGCCTAACCCCATCTTACTAGAGGATAAATAATAAAGTTTATATGCAACATTTATAAAGTATACCATAATAACCTTGTAGCCTATTCATACGTTTAGTCATAACGACTAAGTATGTCACACTCCATATAACTCATGAAAGTATTAAGATATTTGCATATAAAAATTCTAATCAATAAGTTATGAATTAAAATTGAACAAAAAACTCGAATTAATTTGATCCATATAATAAAATAGAGATTCATCTTAAAATCCTAATCAATAAGTGTTTAATTACTCATGGTAACTAAAACAAATTACAAAAGAAATAAAACATATTGCAAGAACAAAGGTTGATCAGAGACTCATTCATTGATGCCTCAACACTTACGTTCCTCTTGGACTACTAAGTTATGAAAGAGAAATTGTGAACAAGAACTCTTGTATTTATATGCAAGTTTCTAGTTGGGTTTCTGTTGAAAAATTTTAGTTTTTTTTCCTGAGCTCACGCGCGTCCTGCGACAGTGGACACACACCGTGCCTAAGTGCTAAAAACAATGTTTTCCAACACTGTTTTCACACACTTGGGGCGCATGGCAGCACACCACTCTGTGTGGCTTCAACTTTTAGTGCGTTTTTTTTGGTCTTTTTCTTTGTTTTTTGAGTGATTTCTTCCTCCAAACTTGTTTTGTGACTTGAGACAAATTTTTCTCAACTTGTAATGTCTTCAAAGGCCACTTGAATCTTCATTTCATATCTTTCTAATTTTTCACTAGGCGTCTTACTTTGCGGAATTATTTTTCAATAGAATACTTACAAAACAAAACACTTAAGAATTGTTTGGTTTTAGGCGAAAACTAGAATTACACGACTATATAAAAACATTATAAAATGTTCGTTGAAGCATGAACAAAACATCTATTCATTGACTTAAATCAGTGCTAAAATAACTGAAAAATAAGTTGAAAATAATGTATGATAATTACCCTTGAAAACGAACATGAAAAGAATTCCCTACCAAAATCAAATTTATACGCAGTAACGCATTAAAAAAAACCGTCATCGGATACTAGAGTATTTCAAACGCAAACGTGGGAGTCTATCTGGCTTTGTCTTCCGCGCGTGTTAGAGTGTAGTTACATTGCACGTCTCACGCGCAAGTGAACCGAGTTTCACACACACAAAACCAAACCAACATTTGTTCGACACTTCCAAAGCTTCTCTCTCGTATGCAGCAGCAGCAGCAGCCGCTATAACAATAACAATTATCTTCATTCCAACAACTTCTACTAAATCCTCATTTTTCTCCTACATTGCCGGTAACTCTCCATCTAGTTGTTTTGTTTTGAGTTGTAAGGGTTTTAACTTTTAATCTCAAACTGTTTATGGGTTTTATTCAAAATTCAAGTTTTATTCATTTTCCATAACTGGGTCCTTTTTAATTGTATTTGAATCATATAATATGAGCTAAAGTTTTGTTCTTTTTCTTGATTTGAGCTGCATTTTGCTGCATAGTGTTTGTCTATGTACTGTACCAAGCTTTATTTCCTGTTTTTGTTCAGTTTCAGTCTAGTGAAAATTGTGGATCTTGAAAATTGTTTCATGAAATATGCTCAAAACATCATAAGTTATTTGATTTTAATGGTGATTCTCACTGATTTTTGTGACTGTATATAAAAGGTTTAGATTTCATTATGTGTTAATTTTAATTTAAACCTTTTTTTTTGTTATATTGGCCTAGTGGCCACACATAATTAATCTGCTTTTTGAAAAATTTGTAATTTGCAATGTATTGAATGAATACAACTCCACTTGGATATCGTCATTTGTCTAGTCCGTAATTAAGCTGTTGGTAACCTAAATTTTCTTGTTTATCTTCATATATTCAACTGTGTCTTTCTATAATGTTTTTAAGGTATTGATTGATTGATGCTAAGTTGTTTGTTCGTAATGGAACTTTCTGTTCCTCTTTACCATTTTTATGTTCAAGCGTTGGATTTGATGATTGAGAAATCAATTAAGGATGTGTTTGAATTGGCTTATTTGAGCTTATCTACTGACATAAGCACTTGTGAGACATTTAGGAGAACTTATCGAAACAGTTTATAACATGTCGGCATGTCCATAATCTGTTTTTAGCTTACTTTCATAAGCTCTACATGATAGCTTATGAGAATAACATATACCATATCTGCAAACAGTTTGAATTTATTTAATCTTTTATTATAAAAATAGCTAATACTCAAGCACTTCTATGATAAACACTCATGCTATAAGTGCTCATCCAAACAAGGCTTTAAGTCTTTTCTGCAGTGCTTTATATGCTATAACTACTGATTCAGTTTCCTGATGTAGATTTAGGGTTTCTTCTGCCATACCATACACATTGAAGATGGCAACAACATCTATTTCTAGCTTGCAAATTGCAATGTCAAGATCATGCATTTCTTCATCACAAAAGTTTGCCGATGTGAGCACTGTGGTTCTTGGTGCCAAGTCCAAGGCGGGATCGTGGAATAAACTTGCAAGTGCATGTCATGTTGCATCAGTGCAGCCCTTCCAACGGAGCTTTACATCATCATCAGTGAAATCTGCCAAAATTGCAACAAAGGCAATGTCTGAGTCTAGTGAAACAAGTCCAATCTCAGGATTGCCAATTAATTTGAAAGGTTATTTTCCATTTTTTTATACTCACTTTAATTATTAGTTTTTTACTTACATATGTTTCAACGACGTTTAACTACTGACATGTTATATTTCTGAGAACTGAACCTTATTCCCCATTAACTACCAATTTTTTCATAGTATATCGCCATACGCTATTTAGTGCAAAAAGTTGTAAAATAGAACCTATAGTGGTGCTAGAACACTTTTGTGTCGTGAAATTTCTACTAACCGCTATTTTCTACGATCTGTGATGACAACACTGATACAAAATATATAATGCTAACTAATATCCAGATTTATCTTTTGTTGATAAATTCAGCTAAATTTAGTGATTGTTCTTTCATGTTCACTGTCAAAATTTATTTGCCTGATATTGCTGTCTATGACTATTGAGAACTAGCGATTTACTGAACATAGCGTTATATGCAGGCAAAAGAGCGTTTATTGCTGGTGTAGCTGATGATAATGGATACGGATGGGCAATTGCAAAATCTCTTGCTGCAGCTGGAGCTGAAATTCTTCTTGGCACATGGGTTCCTGTAAGTTTTTATTTTATTTCGGATGAAAAACAGGTACTTATTAGTCAATACAAATTCACTTGGTTATCTGACTGCTGACATTTTGAGTCCTTGTTGTGTATGTATTGCATTCCTTTTGTAGTGATACATTTATTAACTGCAATTCATTTTTGTAGGCTCTGAACATTTTCGAGTCCAGCTTACGACGTGGGAAATTTGACGAATCACGAGTGTATGACATTAACTACTGCTATTGATTTTGTTTATTAGACCATGCAATGCATCACCTTGCTAATAAGAAACATTTTGTTTTCTCTTCAGATTACCTGATGGTTCGTTAATGGAAATTACCAAAGTTTATCCCTTGGATGCTGTTTTTGACAATCTTGAGGATGTTCCAGAAGATGTAAACAATAGATGCCTCGTTTCATTTTTTTTAATGAAGACATGAAGTACATGTATGTCATAATTTTTGCCTCATACTGATTTTTTATTTTTGTGAAATTTGTTTAGATAAAAACAAACAAGCGCTATGCTGGATCCAGCAAATGGACGGTTCAGGTATATATATATATATATATTTTTTTTTTTTTTATTCTCGGTCAAAATGCTCTTTTGGCCACTGTCATGAGTATTATACTTATCGGAGAGCTGAAATATAGTGCATTACAAGTTTAGGTGAAATTTGTAATTAGTTATTTTTCTGCTAGATATTGATTTCAGCAGACTTTTGTAGGCTTTATGGGACTGGGACCATGGTACTAGTCTGGTGTCACATACTATATTGGTTATTGATATCTAGAGCCATGTAGACAAGAGCCCCAAAAACTCACTTAGGAAATAATTTTCTTCCATCTTTTCAATTGAATGATAGACAGTGAATCAGAAATGTATTTTAATACATTCCTCATACTTTTTAGTTGCTCTTAAATGTTGATGTGCCACTTTCTTATATATTGCAACTGTATTTTAAGGCTAAAATGTAATAAATTTGATATTTGATATCAGAGTAGTTGCTTTAAAATAATTTGTTTTATACCACGTTGGGCTTTATAACAGTTTTTAAGTCTTGACTGTGAATTTTACACAACACCTTCAACTACTCATCTTCAAGCCCGAATCTATGATACTTTTCCATTCTCAAAGAAGAGAGATGATTCATTACTAAGTAATAAATGATTTTCATTTGGGTAATTAAGCATAGGGTATTTTCTTTCTGGGTGTTGAAGAATCCATGAACTCTAATGAAGTATTAATCTTAGTGTTGCTTATAAATATGAACCGGTTCTCGAGCTCTTTTGGCTATTTACTGAATGCATAAGAATAGCCTTGCTATATATCTTATGTTCATCACTCACTTTCAGGAAGTTGCTGAATCCGTTAAGGAAGACTTTGGCAGCATAGACATCCTTGTCCACTCTCTTGCCAATGGACCAGAGGTACCGTAAATAGAGTAATAAGCATCCAAGTGTCTTTATGACTTTGTACTCCAGCTTTATTAAGCAATTAACTTTGTTATAGGTGACCAAACCACTGCTGGAGACATCTCGGAAAGGATATCTTGCTGCAATATCTGCATCTAGTTACTCCTATGTTTCTTTACTCAAGCATTTTCTTCCAATCATTAACCCAGGCATGCACCTTATCTAATAATGCTTCCATTCTATTGCTTCTGTTTGCGTAATCTTTACGAGGTTTGGGTAATCTTCACCTCTTGAGTTAGCTTTTGAGACTGAGTTAGGCCTAGTCAAATTCTAATACGGTGTTAGAGCCTGCTCTATGTCTGTTATTGGGCTAGTTACAAACTTCAGACCCTACATGTCCAACCCTGGGTGTGACAGATATGTGTCTAGATCCTATGTTTGTTTTCTAGAGATATGGCCAAAGTATTTTTTATTAGCCTTGAGCTAGCTTTTGGGGTTGATTTAGTCCTAGTCAACAATTTAATTAATAACTTATTTTGTTTATCATTCTATCTTACCTGTCTGACGTATTTGTAGGTGGATCTTCAATTTCTCTCACATACATCGCATCAGAGAGGATCATTCCTGGGTATGTTGATTATGCTTACAAAGCCCTTATAATTCTATATAACATCAAATTTAAATTGACTGTATTTATGAACTAAATGATGATACAGATACGGTGGTGGCATGAGTTCTGCAAAAGCTGCACTAGAAAGTGATACACGAGTAAGCTTCAAACTTACCGTCCCACATTTATTTTTAGTTGTTGGCTTCTTCCCTGTCACTGGGATTTTTAAATTACAGCTTAATTCATGCTTTTTCAGGTGCTTGCTTTTGAAGCTGGTAGAAAGCGCAAAATTAGAGTCAACACTATATCTGCTGGTACCTTGTGACTTCTCTTTTTATCATGACTTAATTCCTTCCTACATTTAAATCAAATGAAGTGACATTTTACAGTTTTTTTTATAGACACCTCATACTGTTTCGTATTTGCTTCTCCCCTTCTATCAATTTCATCTTGGTTGAAGTTAATTATTGTTGTTTACGTATTCGTGAATTTAGTTCTTGTGGTTAACACATGTCTCTTGCTTCCAGGTCCATTAAGAAGTCGTGCTGCAAAAGCAATTGGATTCATTGATATGATGATTGATTATTCAATAGCCAATGCACCTCTACAAAAAGAGCTATCAGCAGGTAACATTTCCATTGGGATTGTTCCTTGTAACATAACCAGTTCACCTCAATCTTTTGATTATTTGCACAACTGAGTCAATTTTCATATGTAACAGAGGAGGTGGGCAACGCAGCTGCTTTCTTATCATCACCTTTAGCATCGGCTATCACAGGTACCGTTCTATATGTTGACAATGGTTTGAATGCCATGGGCGTTGGAGTTGACAGTCCTATATTTAGTGATCTGGACATTCCCAAGGAGCAGCATTAAGTACCAAGTCTCACCCCAACTTAGACAGTGTAGTCTCCACTTAGAGTATTTGCTTCGCTTTTTTGTAGGCTATTTTTCTCAGATTTTGTCTTGTAGACTTTAGACCTTTCTATGTATCTGTTATGTGCTCAGAAGATCAGGTCATATAATTATGAATGTAATAAAAATGTTTGATCTATGGTTTTATGGTCTAGATTGCATGACTGCGGAGTCCAAATTCTGTACATTGCTTGAAGTTTGAAAGAAATTATTGCCTAGTAGGGTGGTAGAGACTTTTCATACTTCAAAGAGTTTAATGACTGATAGGTTGAGGAATTGAAGAAATGCTGCCCCCTATTTCATAATATTTAATAATGAAAATTTTATACATTATTTGCTTGTGGTTTTCTTTTGGTTGGTGAGGGGTTAATAGGGAAGGATCATTGAAAATTGAAAATTGAAAAATGACATTACATGTATAAGGAGTAGACTTTGATTGAAAAGTCGGTATTACAAATTTACATTCATGATACGACAGAAGTTTAACTGTCAAATTACTCATGTGCAAAAAAGAGGCACTTTACTCATGTCAAATTACTAAAATGATTAGTGGAAGCTTTGAATCAAGATTTTTGCTTGGGGTCCACCTTGAACATAAACAAACATACATTCAGAGCCAGGGTTTAAGACCTTGTGCCATTGTGGAAGTTCATATGTATTCTTCTCTCCAGTTGGAGACAGACCCCATACTGAGCCTGAGAGATTCTCAACCACCAACTTTAGATCTGAGATTGGCTTTGCAGAAGTGTTCTTGATTATCACCTTGTGTCGGTAATATGTTGTAGTACCAACAGTCCATGAGCTGGATATTGAGTGAAGGAATTCAACTGGTGCACCTGCAACAGTAATACATCATTAATTCTTAGCCATTGTTTGCATGAAGAAATTTGAAAAAAAAAATGAGATTGAAGGCCTATATTATATTTATTGGATCGAGTAAATAATCGGTTTCGTCCTTGAATGTATTAGGTGCTATCTCTATAGCCCCTAAACTAACCAAAATCATAAAAACATCATTGAACGTGTCTCTTGTTAATTCTTCATGTGTTTTTTTTGTTAGTTTGAACGTTACATGTGTTTTCACTACTCATTTGGTCTATCAAATTACTAAAATAAGATACAATGGAATATATTTTTTGTAATTTTGATACTTTCAGAAACTATAATGACACCGTTTTGGACCATAACGACTATTTAGTATTTACTCTATTGAATCTCACCTTGTGGTGTTTTAGGTGTTGCTTCTTTGTAGAGGTTTGCTTTTTTTGAGGGATTATTGTAAAGGTTTGTTGTACCTGTCAAACAATGTATGTCAGATTAGTAGAACAAAAGGTGCATGACTAGAAACTTCCAAAATCAAATCAAAATATAGACCCTTTTTCCTACTCACTTGGTGTTTTTTGCTGGGGCAGTGGTGATTGATTATATTTATGGTAGGAACCTGTTTCAAGCAAGTAAGAGAAGATTGATTGAAGTTTCATATAGAAAAATCTGACAAAAAGAGCAGATTAGTACTGAATGTTGATATTCCTATTCATTACTCACCTATATTACCATATGAACTTTGCAGTTTAGCAAAGATGCCTGCAAGAGGAGCAGAACCTGAGAGTGTAGGCTCACTTTGTTCATAATTGGATCTTTCATCGGTGTAGTCATCATTTCTATCTGGACCCCCCACAAGGCCTCCATGGATAACATTTGGATTTGGCTCAATACGGTTATACCATGCGTCAAATCCTTGTGCACAACCAACCTCAGAGTGAAGAGAAAAAACTGAAGCAATGGAAGAGCCTCTGTGGTGAACATGAATAGGATATTTTGGTCCATATCCAATCAAGTAGCTCATATCCTCCGGGTTTTTACCAAGGATATAATCAGCCTGTGTCAACCAAATTTCACAGTTTCAGTTATCCAAATTCTAGTAGTAAAATACTAAAATGTTTGGCTAGGGATAAGATAGTAATCCATTAGGGAAGGATGGAGCAACAAATTCCAATAGATACCTGTGACTTGACAAAATTGAGGAGCTCCTGAGGCTGAATTTGACCCTCAGGACAGTTGAGCTGTGCTTTTGCAGCTGACAGATAGTTAGAGTAAACGGCTAAAAGAAATGCAGCAGAGGAAGCATACTGCATATTGTTCCATTCATGCAAGTATAATAAGCCACCTAGTAATGAAAAAGCACAATCAGAAATAAAATGATATGATTATACTTTTCTGTGACTGTTTCTTTGAAAAGGAGATCAAGTGATAAATTAAATTAATGTTTTATAGCAACTAACCTGGAGTTTTCTGGACATTGTAACCATCATTCTTTTGCAAACAGGCGCATGAAAAATAATCTGCTTTTGCCTGATATTGCTTTAGTGTTGATGCATATGGACCAGCTTTGCCTTCTAGTAATACCTGGAAATTAGATTTGACCATTTATTTTATTGCATGGTTCTTTGAACCATAATTTGTAATATGCAGTAAATAGTTTAAGCCATTGCATTGCTTAAACTAATTAACTTACCAAATTTTCCTGCAGATTTACCTTCTAAAAGTCTTATTCCACTAAACAGAACCTCAACATAGAGCAAATGATATATTTGTATCCTGTTAGGAACCAAATTACCTTTGATAGGAGGGTCTGGACACCAGCATATTTGTTGTCCCAAGAGAACTCTTTCACTGCCCAGCCGGTTCCACCCATATACACCGCATTGTCCACGACATACTTTAGGTAGTATTCATCGCCAGTTGCTCGGTGCAGCCAGGCAGCAGCCCATAACAGTTCATCCTTTAGCCAAAAAGTTGATTTAGATGCAATCGAATGCTAATAGAAGTGAAGAAATAGTAAAGAAATGTTTACTCACCGAATAACCAGAAGAATCATAGAATTGCTTAGCAGAAGATATGGATTCGTCATATAGACCTCGGTACCTATCTGCGAATGTGAAGAGCTGCAACAGATAGAAGAATATCAATAACTCAACATTGAGTGTAAACTTTGAAAAGATATATGCGTGAAATAGAGTGCATTATTAGTACTCCTCTGACCTGTTTTGCGTGTACTAGCAGAAGATTAGAGTAAGAAGAGTTGTATGGCCTGAAAGCTATGGCCGCAGAAGCCAATGCTGCTGCAGTTTCACCTGCAAGATCAGAGCCAGGGTGTTGTTCATCAATTTTGTAGGCAGTTCTTGATGTCGTCATATCTTCGGCACGTTCCCAGCAGTAGTGATCAGAAGTTCCATCACCCACCTGAAATTTCTCAAATTTAATACACCATAAGCACACTTAACAACCAGATCAACAATACTTTTCAAGAGCTGCTAATGATTAAAATAGCTTATGATATGTCCGTGACTTGTTTCAAATTATTTTCATGATAAAAAAACAACTTACATAGACCTAGTCCGGATTTTATATATCCTCACCCTCCTCTTACACTACAAGTACTTATTGAATACTCTAGTTGTTGCACTTGTTTTACCTGTCCCCAAAGAACATTAGGCTGAGGATGTGCTTTGATGAAGTAATCAGTTCCCCACTTAATGGCCCATAATGTATGTCCCATTTGGTTTAAGTCTGTGATTTCCTTGCTAAACTCAATAGCCCCCCATGCAAGCATTGTGACACTGTAAGCCATTGGTAGCCCAAACTTCACATGATCACCTGCATCATAGTATCCTCCCACCAAATCTACCTGTAAGAACCACACACAAATCCAATTTAGTTATATAGGAGAGTTTATGAAAATATCTTATACAAACACTTATATGATATACGCTTATGATATAAGTGCTTAATGAAGCCGTTTATCCAAACAAAGCCTCATTGAATCTCAAAAGAGTACTCACTCCTTGCTGAATTCCATCCTTGAGACCAGAATCAGCGCGCCATTTGACACGCTGTTGTTGCAGCGGTAATTTACCAGACCTTTGTGCTTCAAAGAACATCAAACTCTTGTCAAGAGCATCACCATAGTTGAAACCTGAAGGTACACTTCCACCTAAGCCAACAAGTACTACTGCCATAAACATGCACAAAGATATGTTTAAGTTCTTCATGATAGTTAGTTAATTACTTTGCAGCCTGAATGAAATTCAGAAAATGTGACTAGTATAAAGTATGATTTGCTATGCATTATACATTGCTATCTATTTATAAGATTTTGTTATGTAATGTAACAAGCATATGAAAGAAATAAAGAGTATGTAAGTGTGTGGTAGCCATCACGTTGGGGGGTTGACATTTGACATAAATGAGACATTAGGAAGTTGAAAGAGGTTCCCACGTTTTGACGTGCCAATGTGTAAACTGAATTGTGTATCGTGCATTCGTGCATAATGTTTATTGATAATCATAATATAAATAAAGTCCACGTCAACATATTTTTTATTTTTCAATTTCATGGAGCAAATTCAACAACTATTAACTACTTTGATTTATTTGAATGTGTATCATAATATGACAAAAATACACAATTTTAGGAGAAAATAAGATTAATTTCTCTGTACCAATAATGTAAAACTTTTTTACACGTGCACTCAATCAAATCACACCAGCATGTCATTTTTATAGATCAATTTCTAAAATATCTCCATAAATTTTTACATTACCTGATTAGATTGAATGACTATGTAAAAGTATTTTTCCAATGTTAACTAGTGTATATAAATTAAATCCAAAAAAATAATACATGATGCGATGATAAAAAGAGTATAAAGAAAAGGGAAATTAAATTTAATATATAATAATGAAATAAAACATTGCAGATTGGTGCTTCTGCTTTTGCCGGCAATAATAATAGGTAGCCCAATATTTTAAAGGGGTCTAACTACTTGGCTTTTAAAACTTCTGGGGAGTTTTTTGTTTTTGTTTTGAAGGGAACACTTCTGGGGATTTAATTCTCATAAGTTTACTAGGTGAATGAATATAGGTGCCTTTTATTAATTGTCTTCCCAAAAAAGATAAATACAAATATCATCATTGCACATCAAAATATGACATATATTTCTAAAAGAAATTGAAAAGGGGATTTTTTTTATTACACTAATTACTATTTTACAACTATCTATGAGAGATCGTAAAAAAAAAAATATAAAGGAGAAAAATCTACAAGAAAATTCAAACTGTTATTTTAAGTTTACAAAACTAAAATTTTACCACTTTACTATCACCTTAACTGTTTTTTCTTTTTTGACAATAAACAGTTCAAGTGTATTATTTAATCAAGTAATTGAATAAATGATTAATGAATATTAGTTAAAAGTCAAATTGACCTTATGGATGGCTAGATTCCTTTATTTTTTATTCTGCAAATTAGAGGATTAAGAACACAAAATATTACTATATAACAATGTCTTCTTGTAAACTATTTTCAGTTTATCCTTTTGAATTTATTTGTTTTAATTGATTACAGATAGATAAATTAAAACAAGGCGTCAGATTGGTGTAAGGGTTTTTGACGGGTCATAGAGGGAGTAGGGGTGAGTGAGGTGAGGTGGTTTGAAGAAGGGTTGACGAGAAGAGTTGATAATGGGAACATCATCTCTGTCTAGAATGATTTTTGGCTAGGAGGCCCTTTGAATTCTAGATTCTGTCGCCTCTTTGATCTTTATGTCGATAGAAAAATTTCAGTAGCATATATGTTGAGGTTAGATTGGGGAGTTGAAGGCCAGAGGTGGATTTGGAGGTTGAGGATGAAACTCTTTGTTTGAGAAGAGGAACAAGTTTTGTAGTGTTTTTCTTTGCTGGATTTTTTTGTTGCGTAATAATATGACAGATAAATGGATTTGAAAACATGATCCTCATGAAGGCTATTCGGTTGAAAGTGTTTACCATATTGCGAATCAAAATAAGCAGCAATACCATGCCCAATTAAAGAGTTAATTTGGAACAAAGCAATGTCTTTAAAGTGTCTCTTCTTGCGTGGAGAACTTTACATAAAAGGATTCCGACCAAAGACAATTTGGCTTGTCGTATGGTTGTTCATTCAGGCTCTTTGTTGTGTTCTGGTGGTTGCGAGAAAGAAGAATCTATAAATCATTTGATCTTGGAATTCGACTTCTTAGAAAGCATTTGGACTTTTGTACTACATTATTGGCTGGGGATTTCTTATGTTTCCCGGTTGATGTTTGCATGCATGAAATTTGGTGGTTCTCATCTGTTCATGAGTGATATTCGTTATTGTTTTCAGGTGTTCTGGTTGTCTTGTCTTTGAGTCATTTGGAAGGAGAGAAACTCACATATCTTTTCCAATAAAAAATTGTCTCTTGATCATGTTATTGATAAGATTAAACTTCATTCTTGGTGGTTGTTGAAAGCACAAAACCCAATTTATCTTATGGATTTTAGCTCTTGGTGGTCTAACGCGTCTGTTTGTAATTTGTATAGGTTATTCCATATCTTAGAGCCATTTTGTTGGCTTGCTATTTTTTGTTTATTCGGTTGTCTGGGCTTTGACTTTGTCGAGTCCATTTTAGGCACACCTTGTACTTGAATGTTTCTCACCATTTTTTAATATATTTCAGTTGGCTTCTTAAAGAAATTGATTATGGATATATTCGTCAGAAATTTTGATCGGGTAAACTTGTAAAATCCAACCCACATTAGACCAATGTAAAACAAGATTACGGCCCATGATTTTGGCCGAGATGGTCTTAACCTAGGCCAAGAGAAATTCTTTCCCATCCTTAAAAGTTCTCAATAGACCAGTCAAATGGTGGGAGTCATACGAGATGAGCATCCAAAACTTCAAAGATTTGCAATCTGTGTATTAAGCTTGACTTGCAGCTCATCCAGATGTGAAAGAAATTGGAGTGCGTTTGAGATGATAAGTTTCTTTCAAATTTAAGTTGTGAAAATAGTCTACCAGATTGCTATATACTATGCAGTTTGTGTCTACTAGGAATAAATAGGCTGAATCAAAAAAGCATGAATGATGTTGTGTTTGTGACGACTAATTCTAAATTGGCAAAGAAGAAGAAAGCTAGAATGATGGTAGAATATGCCTTGATGATATTGAATCAGATGATTAGTGGATTGTGAACAATGACAAACATTCACTTGAAAATGAAATTTGGGATTAAACAGTAGAAGTTTAAGATTTGGAGGGAGGAAACCAAAATAAAGGAGATAATGGAGCTGCAGCTGCTTATGCTAAAAATGACTATGAGATCCATAACCTTGATGAAGAATTTGAAGGACTTGGAGATGAAGAAATTATGAAAGATGTCGGGCTTGATTTGAATGTCTTGAATGACTTGTTGAACTCATTTTTTTTATTATTTTTTTCTTCATAATGTTTAAGAAATTGATGTTTTTTTATATTTTATTTTATGAAAGTTTTTAGATGATGCTTAAGACAATGAAAATAATGATTAATGAAAGTTTTTCTTTTTTAAAGAAAGGTTATTTTGCTTAGATTCTTTTATTATCTTTGTCTATTACGATCGTGGTTACGATCCTATGATCTACGCTTTTACTATACTCCAACAATTTTTAGTGGGATCCCGATTTTGACAACCATACCTTAGAGTAATATTTGAATGCATCATAGTCTAGTGTAATATTTTAAATGCCCATGGAGAATATCTAAACTATGCTAGATAAATGAGACGACCGGAAGCGACATGAGCAAGAGCTAATATATAAAAAGAAAATTATAAAAGGCAATCTCAAATTCTCAATTGATTTTATTTGACAATGATGAACAGACCAAAATGATATTTTTTGAGTTATATAATACACTCATATTTTTCGATAACAGAAGTTTCAAGCAATGTTCTCATAGCTATAAAATTGTACATACAAGAACGAAAATATGTATAAAAGAATTAATTTAATTAATAATTTCAAAAAGAAACACCACATATATTAATTAATAAAAAACAATTGGCAATTGATTTCTGTTAATCAAGAAAGAAATTGTATAATGAATTGACTTCACTGTAGATGCTTGTTATGATTCCAGTCAATCCGGTTAAGGGATCAATATCTCCCATCTTTATCATAGCAACAGCAAAGTTAGACTTAAAAGTCGTAGGATTGTTGTTGTATTCTGAAACGATGGAATATGTCGATCCTCCGGTGAATAAAACTTGATCTGATTGAAGAAGACCCTTATTCTAAATTAATTTTATAAAGTAGTTGTTGTGAAAAGAATTTGGTGTGACTAAGTCTAGGGCTGCTAACTTTTGATCGTTTGAGGTAAGTACTAGCAAATACAACATCTATGTCACTTGCATTGCTGTTTATCTTGCCACGAAATGTGAAGCATTGTTGAGCTTGTCTGAATGTGTGCGCACCTATGTTAAAATAATCCCAATTTCTTACTTAGATGCGACATATTCACTCACTTGTTAATTCTTTCTATTTTTCCGCGCGAAATTCCTTCTCTCAAACCCTAGTTCCTCTTCATCATCTTCATGCATGAGAAACCATCAAAACATCCATTGTTCCTTTTTCCACCTTTGATTTGTGAGAGTGAGATCATTTGTAACCCAAACACAACCTTCATTCATCTTCCCATACAACAAATATCTACTAAAACCCTAACCGTCTTCCTTTCATAAGAAATCACCATGAATCCATCCACCTTTGTTGATTCCTTGATCATGTGAATTAATCTCTCTAATGGCCAAAACTATAGTAATAGTTTGGATTCATATTTAACTACAATTATGAAGTTTGACTATAGTAATAGCTATTCTATTTTAGACGCCGCATGAACAAAAATATATAAAATTAAAGAATTAATTATATGATGAAATTGAAAAAGATTTACACAGAACATTAATATCAATTCACAATTGTTTGTTGCTGATCAAGAATGAAAATATGTATAAAAGAATTAATTTAATAAGGAAATTGAAAACAATACACAATATACATATTGATAACAATCGGAAATTGTTTGATGTTGATCAAGAATGAAATTGTATAATTAGTTGACTGCACTGCAGATGCTTCGTATGATTCCAGCCGATCCGGTTAAGGGTTCAATATCTCCCATCTTTATCATAGCAGCTGCAAAGTCGGATTTGAAAGTTGTAGGATTGTTGCTGTATTCTGAAACAAAAGAATCTGTAGACCCTCCACTGAATAAAACTTGATCTGATTGAAGAAGACCCTTCTTTTGAATTAAATTTTTAAAGTAATTGTTGTCAAATGAATTTGGTGTCACTAAGTCTAGGGCTGCCAACTTTTTATCGTTTGAGGTGGTACTGGAAGATGGACAACCACGTTGGCGAGTGCTAGCAAATCCAGCATCTATGTCACTTGCATTGTTGTATATCCTACCACGAAATGTGAAGCATTGAGCTTGTCCGATTGTGTGCGCACCTAAGTTCAAATAAAATTGACCAATATTAATTTTCATATGTAGGCAAATGTTTACGCAAAATTAGTCATACAAACAAATATAAAAATATTCATGTTTGAAACAAATGAACTAGTAATGAAATTTTACCAGATAGAGTAACCATCTCTTTGGGGGTGAGATTTTTTTTATTAAAATGAGAAATAAGAGTTGCAAGATCGTCTGTAAATAACGGAAGATCAGTATTGGCCAAACTTTTACTTGCTGTGGTAGAGTCTCTTCGTCCAAGTTTTACTGTCCATGATGGGCCACCCACCTGCATCATATAATAAATATATCAGAATAAGGAGATGCTTTAATTTTATATATATATATATATATATATATTAATCAAATTACCAATAATTTTTTGATGAAAAATTATATATATACCAATTATTATATTAAGCATGTAAATTCTAACCAACTTATAAACTTACCGCGAATGATGCATCACGTGCTGCTATAGCTACTATGTCTGCACAAGACACAACTCCGGGACAAACTTTCTCAACCTCAGATTTTGCTTTATCAATGATTTCAAATCCTCTGACTGAGTTAACATTCGGACGTGCACTCTTTTCGCTCTCGATTGTGGAACTATCATCCAACAAAATTGATGCATCACAACCCTGCAAATTAATTCAGAATTAGCAAATTAATTATTACATGCATGCATGCATGAAGAAACCTAAATATGAGTGTAGCAATTACCTGCACAAAACAGTCATGAAAGTGAAGACGAATGAGAGATGCAGCCATACGATGCTCCTTAGAGATTGCAGTACGAATCGAAGTTCTGATGGTGCTTAGTGCATTAGGGCAAGTACTGTCATAAAATGTAGAAGATAATTGGGCATCACATATTGTGCCTAGCAGCACCAATGTTACAACAAAACTAGTGATCATTCTATTATAAGCCATTGAACGCAAATTGGAATATATATAGTTTTTGTTTTTTGAACTCTCGATCGACAGACAAGAAAATCAACGAAAAAAGTAATAAGAGTATTGTTGTTAAGGAGAATGAAATGATATTGGTTGATGGAGAAGAAGGTGTGTTCTCATCAATTTATAGTATACAATTTGTTGTGTTAATTAGAGTTAGAAGAATGTTTCATGGTCACTATTGTCCGCTGCAAGTTGCAACGCGTAGTTGCTAATTAAAGCTTCAGAATCAGAACGATTAATTAATAACCCTTTCTCTTTTCAATATATTTTAGTGACCAGTTCTCTTTAATTTGGTTGACAATGCCAGTTCATCACGGACACTTATGTTTTGGTTTGATAGCGATAGACTATATATTATATATACTTTTCATCATTTCCCTTTTGCTTTTTTGTTTTTCCTTTGAATATTTCTTAATAAGCAAATATTTGTGTGTATATATGTAATATAAATAAATGGATTTTTTTTGACAAAGTGTATATAATGAATATAGATATTATGAAGAATCAAAGTTAATTAGAAGAAAATATTTGTTGTGTTTATATTTATTTGACAATATTAACCTTTGATTTATCTTACAGTTTCTTAATATTTTTTATTTTTTATTTTTTTATAACTAGTGCATTTGGGAAAAAGTTTCTTTACTATATTATGCCATTAAACTTGGTCTCCATAGACTTGATTCATGGCCCCTTTCCTAATATCAAGCGTATAAAAATACGAAAAAAATATAGGTTCATATATTTTTCATTCACAAAGTTCATTTCAAGATCCTATTTTTCAATAATTATAAGAGAGTAATTGCGAATAATCATTTTCTATTTTTTTTAAGACACAGGGTTGCAGGCTACACCCTTTCACCTTTTGATAATATATATTGTAGTGACCAGTTCTTGGTTGACAATGCTAGTTCATCGCAGACACTTATTTTTTGGTTAGATAGCCATATACTTTTCAACATGTTTCGTTTTTGGTTTTTCTTTGAATATTTCTTAATAAACAACTACATGTGTGTTTGTGTGTATATATTAAAGAGTCAAAGTTACTTAATTAATTTTTTGAAATAGAGTCAAAATTTATTATTGAATACTAGCGTTCACACGGGAGTCCATCATTTTATTACGTTAATGCGTATAAATTACAGATAATAGTTTTTAGAAAATTTTGATTTTGATTCAAATTATAGGTATAGATACTTTGCACTTTCATATTGTAACAAACTGTAATTACCTTATTCAAAAAAACAAACTACATTTATATTTTTTAATGATACCAACAATATAACAACTATAATATAAATCCTTATCTTTTTGAATGATATAAAAAAATATACCATTTAAATATGCATATTTGTTTAGGAGTATAATCGAAAGTAGAAATGGGGTCTAACATGATTTTTTTTCCTATTCTTCCCCTTCTCTCTTGTGAGCTGTCACCAAAATCCTATTTTCTTCTCCTTCATCCATCAACCCTAAATCACCCCTCTAACTCGTTTTTCTCTTTCCCTTTTTATTGAAATAAATTATTTTCGCATCTATTTCATTTTTTCTTTCGTTGATTTCGTCGTCTTAGTGCGACGTTGTTTTGTTCGTCGTCTTAGTAATTTGACAGTGTTATATGTTTCAGGAAATTAATTTGACCGAAGTTTGATAGTGTCAAAGGCAAGGGAGGTTAGTGCTAATTAACCCACTTGGATTGGCCAGATGGTATTGACTTGGGATCTGGGAGTGTGCTCCTCCTCGAGGTCTCATGTTCGATTCCCTCCGGTGCCAATTTAGGTGGGCTAATTTAGCTTCTTCAAAAAGAAAATAGAAGGGGTGTTGGATACATTTACGATAACCTCAGGGGAGGTGAGTGTAATTTTCCCTACTATCTAACAACCATCTACGAGAGATTGTCAAAAAAAGAAAGAAAGAAAAATACAAGAAAGTTCAAACTCTGCATTTTAAATTTACAAAACTAATTGTTTACCACTTTCCTATCACCTTAACTGTTTTTCTTTATTGATGATGACATGCTGTCATTACGTAATTTTTAGGACTTATTTAAACAATTTTAATAGAGTTCTGAGCTGATTTTCATATCACTTTACGTAATTGCCAACAACTAATTTTTAGGACTTTCCTATCACTTTCCCTACTATTGAAGGCAACAAATCGTGTCACGATTTTCATAGCTGTGGCACGATTTTATGACCAGAGAGGCATATTTTTGAGCTGCTGAAATCGTGATACGATTTCTATAAGCGCGCTATGATTTTGAAGAAGGATCTAGAATGATTCTAGGGTTTTGAAGCAATCGTGGCGCGATTTTTAGGTACCGTGCCGCGATTTTGGGCGCAGTCAGACTTGCCTATTTAAGTTGATGTCAGTTCCAAACATAAGAGTTACGATTTTGGAGAGCAAAAGTGCGATTTTGAGACCTGAAGACTGCTGGAAGGGTGATTTCATCATCCTTTACTCAGTTCATGTATGTTTTAATTATTTCATTGATTATGCTATTTGTAAACTCGATTATGAGTAGCTAAATCCCTTAGAGATTAAGCCTGAGATGATTCCTTGTAACCCTAATTGAACCATGTTGCTGTGAAACTCTATTTATTGTGAATGACAATCTAGTTTTTATTCAATTCAATTCAATTGTTCTTAATGCTTTTTATATCCTGATCAAATATAAACATGATTTAGTGAGAACGAATGACTACTGACCATAACTTTCGACTTAGACCTAATTGAATTGTTCTAATAAACATGGTTAGTCTAGGAATGGATAATCTTTTATTAGTGATATTAGGTTAACGTGCTTCAAACCTTTAAAGATTATTAGATCACCTAAGAAATTAGGGGCTGTAGTTTGAAAAGAGGGTTCTAACTCAAGGGATTGATTAGAACTATTTTGTTAACCATCGTGGAACTAGAGAATCATTCATAAGAATAAGTGTAGTATACCAATTAGGGGAACATCGATGATTCGAAAGACCTGATCTCATCTCTCTCCATATTTTCTTAATAAATCTTTAATTTTCAGTTGTTACTTTTATGCAAACAAACAAATCAACTGCCTAGGGCAAATCAATATAACCTTTTATACATCCTATTGAATAACGTAATTGAATTCTTGAGATTAAAAACAGTCCTTGTGGGAATGATATTTATTTACTACTTCGATAGTTTTTGGTACACTTGCCAATTGTCTAGGACGAGGAGACTCTGTTTGAGAAGAGGAGCAAGTTTTGTAATGTTGTTCTTTACTGGAAATTTTTTGTTGCGAAATAATATGACAGATAAATATATTTGAAAACATGATCTTCATGAAGGCTATTCGGTTGAAGATGTTTACCATACTGTGAATCAAAATAAGCAGCAAGACCATGCCCAGTTTACAGAGTTAATTTGGAACAAAGCAATGCCTTTAAAGTGTCTCTTCTTGTATGGAGAACTTTACATAAGAGGATTTCAACCAAAGACAATTTCGATCGTCGTATGGTTGTTCATTCAGGCTCTTTGTTGTGTTTTGGTGGTTGCGGGAAAGAATCTATAAATCATTTGTTCTTGGAATGCGACTTCTTAGGAAGCATTTGGACTTTCCAACTACATTGGTTGAGGATTTCTTCTGTTCTCCCAGTTGATGTCTGCATGCATGAAATTTGGTGGTTCTCATCTGTTCATGAGTGATATTCATCATTGTTTTATGGTGTTCTGGTTGTCTTGTCTTTGAGTCATTTGGAAGGAGAGAAACTCACATATATTTTCCAACAAAGAATTGTCTCTTGATCATGTTCTTGATAAGATTAAGCTTCATTCTTGGTGGTGGTTGAAAGCACAAAACTCAATTTATCTTATGGATTTTAGCTCTTGGTGGTCTAACCCGACTGTTTGTAATTTGTATTGGTTATTCCATATTTTAGAGCCGTTTTGTTGGCTTGCTATTTGTTTTTTATTCGGTTGTCTGGACTTTGACTTCGCCGAGTCCATTTTAGGCACACCTTGTACTTGAATAGTTCTCACCATTTTTCAATATATTTCAGTTGGCTTCTTAAAGAATTGATTATGGATATATTCGTCAGAAATTTTGATCTGGGTAGACTTGTTAAATCCAACCCACATTAGACCAATGTAAAACAAGATAAAGGCCCATGGTTTCGGCCGAGATGGTCTTAACCTAGGCCAAGATAAATTCTTTCCCATCCTTAAAATTTCTCAATAGACTAGTCAAATGGTGGAAGTCATGCGAAGATGAGCATCCGAAACTTCAAAGATTTGCAACCCATGAACTAAGCTTTACTTGTAGCTCATCCAGATGTGGAAGAAATTGGAGTGTGTTTCAGATGTTAAGTTTCTTTTAAATTTAGGTTGTGAAAATAGTCTACCAAATTGCTATATACTAATGTAGTGTTTATAGGCAGGCATGCATGCAAGTGTGTGTGCTTATAAATAAATTTATAATAATTGAAGCAACCTAAATATGAATGTCAAATAATATACATAACCTTAGACTTAGCCAACAATAATTTCTACTAAGTCACCTTAATTAATACGTTCTATTACCAAATAGCTCAATCCACATAGTGTCAAATAAGATAAAATGTTTCCTAGATGACCTCTTAGGTGGGTAGTAGATTCACAAATGAAGCAAAAATACAATCCAAAGATATATACCCAACCTATTAAACACTTCATACTAACCCCGTTTGTATTGAGTTTACATCGAGCTTATGAAAAAGAGTTATAACCAAATATATTTATTAGAATAACTAAACATATAATATAAAAATATATTTATTAGAATACTAAACATAAAATATACTACTCATACATATAAATACTCAAACATATTATTGGGTTACCAAATCTTACTTGGTCATAGGCATCGCCCCTGTATATCGAATTGACCACTCCTACTACATGGCAAATTCACCGGTGCCTTTCTTTCTTTTGACCAGAGGAATAACGGTATTTGATTGCGACATTATTTCACATTTGCATAAATAAATACTTCATTAAAAGATTTTTTTTTGGCCGAGATTTAAACCTCATACATTTCATATATCATGCATTATCTATACTAAATGAGGTAAGCTCACGAGGACACTAAAAGATTATCTTTAATATTCACTTTTCTATTAAATGAAATTTTAAGTAAATTTCAGCCTTTTATGTAAGACCTACTTTTAAAGTGTGATACTGATAAATTTTACTTAATTAAAAAATTATGCTAAAAAGAAAATGTTCAACACTCTAAAAAAACAATATCGTATAAAGTTCAACCTCTTTAAGCAATTCAATTTCGTCAATATTTTTGTCAAATAGACGATATTATACATAACATGATTATTCCACCAAAAAGTTTTCTATTAGTTCAAAATGATCAATATGTAAAATCAAAATAAGTGATTGCTGAGATCCGTGCGAGAACATATACTTTCAATTTGAAAGAAAGGGTTCGAAAACATATTTATTCTAGCTCAGAGTGGGGGATTCATTAGAATACCGATGTGTACCATGCGGCACTATTGCCAGGGATACATATACAGAGCTTTCAGCCACGTGAATATGTTTCGTCTTGTTGTATAATTATATGGTTTCTTAAAACTTGAGTCAAAATCCTCTAATTTTTTGCATATCAAAATTTTAGAAATATAAACACAATAATATGATTTTTGTTGGACCAGTCATCAATACATGCTTTCAAAAAAAAAAAAACTAATTTCCACTTTGTATCTCTTTACTTTTCTCTCTCTTCTCTCCTTCTCAAACCCTAACCGTCAGCCCTTTCTTCTCATTCTTCTTGTCAGAGGGGTAATTTAGGATCAATTTTGACCAAAAAATCACCTTCCGAGTTGTTTTTCCTTTTATCATAATTGAATAAGTGATTTCACATATTTTATGTTTTCTTTCGTTTGTTTTTTTCATTTCGCCGTCTCTGCACGACTCTGTTTGTTTTGATTTCCCATCTTTGTGCGGTGCGTTTTTGATTTCCCGTCTTAGTGCGGTGTTTATTTGATTCAGGTTGAAAGATTAGCTTTGAGTAAGTGCAGATCCGATCAATGACTTTGGCGTCGTCAACGTTGCAGATCCGGAGACTTGAATATAGTCATATTTGTAGGCCTATGTACTTTGCCATTTTATGCTATTAACATGGATGCTGTGAGTTTGTTCACAGATTCATATTTTTTGTTTTTAGCGAATTTGGATTTGTATTGTATCGATGTACTCTATCAATTTGAATGAATGAATATCGTTTATTTTTGTCAAAAAACTAATTTCATTCTATTCCAGTTCAAAATTTTAGAATATGAAATTTGTTCCTCTCATCGTGAAATATCAAAACGATGGAATAAACAGTCTATTTGATTCTATTCTGCTCCATTTTATTATGTTTCATTCCGTTCTATTTCATCAATCCGAATATAGCCTTAAATATTTAAGTCTTTGCTTACAACTCCAAGGTTGATGCTGCATCGGTTTATGATCAATAATAATTAACGTTGACTCTTCATAATATACAAGCCAAAAAAAAAAATATTCAAATCAAATTAGGAAAATATTGAAAAGTACTAAAACATAAAGTGTCCATGATGAACTAGCATTGTCAACCATATCAAGGAGAACTGGTCACTATAATATATTGTCAAAACTCAAAAAGGTGAAAGGGTTATATTATAGCTTGCATCTTAATTTATCATCAATGAACGCGTTGCAACTTGCAGCGGCCATTAGTGACCATGAAATATTCTCATTACAACAAACTATATGTATGCATTCTATAAATTGATGAGAACTCACACGCTCTTCTCCATCAACCAATATCATCTCTTCAACATTTTCATTCTCTTTAACAAAAATACTCTTATTACTTTTTTCATTGATTTTCTTGTGTGTCAAGTTAAAGAAAATAATTAATCAACTCATACATATAAAGTAATTAATACTCCAGTTTGCATTCGATGGCTTTTAGAATTATGATTAGTTTTATATTCACATTGGTGCTACTAAGTTCAATATGTGATGCACAATTGTCTTCTACGTTTTACGATGGTACATGCCCTAATGCACTAAGCACTATCAGAACTGCAATTCGTACTGCTGTCTCTAAGGAGCGTCGTATGGCTGCATCTCTCATTCGTCTTCACTTTCATGATTGTTTTGTCCAGGTAATTAGTAGATTCATTTATTTATTTTTTCTGATTTATTAGTAGTAATTAATTCTTTGCCTATACCTAGGCCTGTATTTTGATTAATCACATAAAGTATTCATTATGATCATATAATTAGTTAATTGATAAAATCTTACTGAATTTATAGGGTTGTGATGCATCAATTTTGCTAGACGACACCTCCACAATTGAGAGTGAAAAGAGTGCACTTCCAAATCTTAACTCTGTAAGAGGATTTGAAGTTATTGACAAAGCAAAAGCTGATGTAGAGAAAGTATGCCCAGGAGTTGTGTCTTGTGCTGACATTGTAGCTGTAGCAGCACGGGACGCATCATTTGCTGTATGTTTAAGTTAATTAGAATTTGCATATACAACCATATCATAATATATACAAATAATGACATATTTACATTTATGATGCAGGTGGGTGGTCCATCATGGACGGTAAAACTCGGAAGAAGAGACTCTACCATTGCTAGCAAAAGTTTGGCCAATTCAGACCTTCCAAAATTTACGGATGATCTAACAACTCTTATAACACATTTTACCAATAAAGGTCTTACTCTCAAAGATATGGTTACTTTATCCGGTAAGTTCATTACTAATCCATTTGTTTCAAATATGCACATCTTTATATTTGTGTATATGACTAATTTGTAAACCTATGCTTATATGTCAAATTAATATTGGTCAATTTGATTTTAATTTAGGTGCTCACACAATCGGACAAGCTCAATGCTTCACTTTTCGTGATAGGATATATAACAATGCAAGTGACATAGATGCTGGGTTTGCTAGCACTCGCCGACGTGGTTGTCCATCTTTAAGTTCCACCGCAAACAATCAAAAGTTAGCTGCCCTAGACTTGGTTACGCCAAATTCTTTTGACAACAACTACTTTAAAAATCTAATTCAGAAGAAGGGTCTTCTTCAATCAGATCAAGTTTTGTTCAGTGGAGGATCTACAGATTCCATCGTTTCTGAATACAGCAAAAATCCCACAACTTTTAAGTCAGACTTTGCTGCCGCTATGATAAAGATGGGAGATATCCAACCCTTAACCGGATCTGCTGGAATCATAAGAAGTATATGCAGTGCTATCAATTAATTTTACAAAATTCTTTCTTCATCAGCATCCATCATTCGTTTGCCAATTGCTATTAATGGTGTATGTGTCGGTCGTTTTCATCATTAAATTAATTATTTTGTACATTTTCGTTTTTTACAATTGTACGGTGTTTATATAATTATTTATTATCAATTCATTTTATTGTATATGTGGTGATCTATGTAGCTATTTCATAGAGATTAATAAATTGTAATATATTTTTGTTATATTATTTTCTTCTCTAAATTGAACATTCCGTTAACGAAGTCATGAAATTGCTTGCGTGAAGATTTTGAGGACGATTCAATAGTTGTGTCTATGTATTCCTATTCATGACAACGTTCATGGCTCCATGCTAACATGATGAGAAACTCATTTGGATTCTCGATCTTATTACGGTCAACATACACAAAAATTATGGGAAGTCATATCATTTTCAATTACTATTATTATGCGTGTTCTATTTTTATCATGTCTTGAATACAAAATGATAATTACTATTATTTTTAGGGTCATGTTAACTTGTGCCCTTAGGGCACAAGTTAAGGAGCTTAAAATGGAAATTAAAAATAAATTTTATATTGAAGGTATAATTTTTGCAACTTTTATGACATTGAATGCATAAGTTTCAAGAAAAATCTTCTACATTTGGTTTCTTAACTTATGTCTCAAGTGCACAAGTTAACATTTCCTTATTTTTATCATTTTCAAGTATTTAAAATTAAATAAATATCACAATTTAAATACTACTATTATGTGTGTTCTATTTTATGTGAAACCCCACATTCTATTTTTTTAATTCACACGACACTAACTCAAAGTTTTTTTTTTTGTTTTTGAAACATAGTTCAAAGTTTTATTATTACTTAGTGTTTAATCTTTCAACCTTCCATTTTTTTTCAACATTATCAAATCACATACATTTATTGGTGGATTATGCTATCTCCAAAATTTTGTTGGACTATGAAAGTTTTGATCACTCACTCATAACCTATCAGTCCCCAATCTAATATGGACCATGCTAAGGTTTTTAGTGATCTCTTGCATCACATGGAATCAAAGATTTTTGTTTTGTTTTATACTAATATCTATATAATTGAAGAAAAAAAACTATAATTATGGAGAATGAAAATTATAATTATGGAGAATGAAAATTTTATGGTGAAGATTCTTATGATGTTTATGGTTTTGGAGCAAAATTGCTATTTTTAATTTTTAGGTCAAAAAAATAAATTGAAGCGTTTTTGAAATGCTATGAAACTTTAAAGATCCTTTCTATGTATTTTTATAGATGTCTCTGCAAACAATCAATTCAAAATTCGTTTTTAGGTCAACATTTTCATTGTTTTGTTTTAAGTTTTTGACGCTTTAAAAATTCATAATTACTTCACTTTTTGTCGGGAAATTTTAATTTTACATGGAAAAACACATTTTAACGTCTAAAACCGCTTGCAAAAAATCATGAAAAAATTCAACCTCTAAGTCATTTTTTTCTAGAATTTACACGAAAAAATAGAATGACAAAAATATGAAGAATCTCAAATTAGAGAGGTAGATTCTTAATTTTGATTTTCCACAGGGTCATTTTTTCAAACTTCACGTATATTAAAATATCAATTTGAACAATAAATCCTAAAAAAACGTAACTTCTTTAAAAAAAATGAAAGAGTCTTTAAAATCTTTTTGTTCAGCTCCATTTCAAAATAAATCGAATAAAAAATAGATTAAACCATTGATATGATTTTTCTTTTCTAACGACAAAACTTACTTCAAAATAAGAAAGAAGTATAAGGGGTATTATTTTTTTTATATAAATAACCATTTTACAAAGCACCCTCAACTCCAAAACTAAATGTGGTTATCATTTACCCAAACACTCTAATAGAGACAATGGCGGAGCCAGTAGAGACAAGGGAGGGCCATGACCTCCTTAAAGTTTCAAAATTTCCATTTTTAATAGGTATTTATACACATTTTTAACTAAAAATTATATTTTATATATATATATATTATCATTTGCATCTGATTATAAGCATTTACATCTGGTGTAATGGTGAAGCCGTGTGCCTTTGAGTTATATGTCATGAGTTTGATTCTTGCCTTGAAATTTTTTAGCATTTTGCTTGAATTTTGTATTTTAAAAAAAAAACCTTGAAAATATTGGATAGAAGAGTTTGGAACAACATTTAAGGGACCTAAATAAAAACACCTAAACCACTTGAACTACAACTTTATATACAAGAATTTAATAAAAATCTATATGTATATTGTAAAAATATGGCCCCTCCATAAAAATATTGACCCATCCTAACCTTAGACTTGGCCAATAATAATTTCTACAAAGTCACCTTGATAGAGATATTGCATATTATATGTAGGGGTTGGAGTTTGAATCCTGGACACTCCACATTTCATAGATGACCTCTTAGGTGCAAAGATATATACTGCATATTATATGCAGGGGTTGAAGTTTGAACCCTGGACACTCCACATTTCATAGATGACCTCTTAGGTGCAAAGATATATACTGAACCTATTAAACACTTCATACTAAATCCGTATCGACAGATCATACGAACAAAATAAATTTACCTTTTTTATTTTTTATTTTTTAGGGGAAATGTACCTTTGTTACTTGATGGTGTGGACAAATAATTACTGAGAGGAATGGATAACTTTCATCAAGTTGATCAACGTTACCAATACTATACTATGACCAATAATATTTTCATCAAGTTTACGATTAACAGTTTAGTGTTCTGATAAACGGTTCAATTTTACCGAGACTATTTTTCACTATTGATGAACATTAACAAATTAAAAATTTCTGGAAATGAATGTGTGTGATTACGGTTTACAATTAAGTGTTCCGATAAACGGTTCAAGTTTATAGGAATTGTCGTTAACTTTTGATAAACATTAACAAATCGAAAACTTATGAATGTGTGTCATTTCGGAAATGTTCAAAGTGAAATAGATAATTTAAAAAATAAAAATGATAAAATTGGTAATTTTGATAGTTTATGGGGTAGAAGATAAATTGCAGGGGTACGAGGTGAATTATTCTGGCGCACACAACGGATTGACCACACCCAATGGGGCCATTAGATTCATGAATATAAGGCCTAATTAAAAACCTAATCACTAATGATGATATAAATATCACCTAGACCTAATCACTGTTAATCTTCTTGGAGGCGTGTCTGCTGCGACAGACATTTGTACCACTCTCAACCGATATTCAAACTAGTTCGCCTCGATATTCTAGCATTGCCCCTTCCACTGTGCTTAAACGACGTTAGTAGTATCCCATTTTGAATCCTCTAATCCGCACACGGGGACCGAGGATCTGAGGCCATTAATGGATTACCGTTACATTGCAGAAAATGACAATTTTTCTACCAAGTATAATCAAAACTTCTTTGTTTTGAGTGATTCTGACATAAAGCGTCTTCAAGATACCGACATCAATCACGTTATATTAGTCGTCTCCACATCAAGATCTATCTCATGCCTTTTACTTACCGACTACAATTGGAACGTCACTCAAGCTTTGGAATCATGGTTTGATATCCAACATAATGTTAAAAATTAATATCACCTTGAAGGAGCAATTATCCCAAATTTTCGAGTACAAGTATCTAACCAAATGCCAGAATATAATGCCAATAATCTAGAGAATGAAATCTTAAAAGATTCGTTTCCTAACATAATATAATGAGATATGTTCCCACCACCCTCCTAACATTACCCACAAACCAATCCACCTAAGAAACATGTAGCCACCATCCAGGATCATTGGAAGATTACACACTAATCTCCGATACGCTATATTTGCAAGCAGAAATTGCTTCAACAACCTAACATCATCTGCCAATATAATCTCCACCGTATTTGTTGTTGTAAGCCCTAGAGGCCAATAGTTTATGTTGAACTTATCTTATGTATCATGACTTTTATTATTGAATAAATATATGGCAATCTTTATTATATTTATAGTAATGTTAATAAAGTCCTTAGAATAGAT
>Ga0315915_1000110_pt1 | contig 60287 bp, 19 predicted proteins | sample MpolbnodulesMG_FD_207738 | JGI IMG/M metagenome (GOLD analysis project Ga0315915, IMG submission 207738) | Medicago polymorpha root nodule microbial communities from Los Angeles, California, United States - branched nodules | ecosystem: Host-associated > Plants > Roots > Nodule | place: USA... | reverse complement strand
GTTTTTAATAAAAAAATAGGTTTGTTTTGTTTTTATAAAAATTAGGGTAATTAGGTTAGTTTAGGTTTCGTAAAAAAAATAGGGGTCGATTTTCTTTTGTTTTTAATAAAAAATAGGTTTGTTTTTCATAAAAAATAGGATAATTAGTTTAGTTTATTTGTTTAGTAAAATTAAGGAGAAAAATTAAGAGATTTGTTTTGTTTAAAAGAATAGGCATTGTTTTGTTCAAGAAAACAGAGCAGATTTGTTTTGTTCAAAAAAATAGGAAATTAGGTGTGATCTGAACACTTCAAAAAAATAGGGCCGATGTGTTTTGTTCAAAAAAATAGGAGATTAGGTGTGATTTGTTGAGAACACTTCAAAAAATAGGGCCGATTTGATCTATAAAAAATAGGGTTAATAATTAAATAGGGATAATACAGTAAAATTAAGCATTAGAGTTAGGTTAAATCTAGGGCAACAATTAACTTTCGGATTAACTTTAATAAATAAGAGATTAAGAAAATTACATTATCTTATTTTAAAAAATGATTTTTTTATCACCTCCCCCTAAACAAGTCATAAAGCAAGTCCGCAAAAAAAGTCACAAAAGTTTTTTTTTTCTTTCCCAAAGACAAAAGGCATTTAATATTAATTCATTTTGTCTTTGATTTCCTTTTTTCTCTCCAGAGGAGGTGAATGGAAGCCCAAAAGTAGACGGCAATCACAAAATACATCACATAAATTTAAATTTTTTAGGTGTTAACTAGACGTCATCCTCTTCAATTGATAATTTGAGGGTTAAGAAAAAAATTAACATATACGGTTCCGACCACTATTATAAAAAATATTTTTTTTAGATTTATTGAATAACTGACGTATTTGGTTGTTAAATGTCAATCATTCAATGAATTTAAAAGTAATTTTTTGTTTATAATAAACCATATACATTAATTATTTAATGAATTTAAAAATATTTTTTTATTTATAATAACGATGGAAGTAAATATCTAACTTTTTTGTTGGTGAAGTAAATGTGTAACTAAGTGCAAATGATTCACTCTTGACACATAAAACTCGTTGTGCTCCTAATTATAACCGTGGAACATTTTTGTGTTCTCTCTCCTAACAATCACAAAACTCAGCAAGTCCAAAAACACATGAAAATTTAGTTACACACATTAGAATGTGTAAGTGTAAGTGTAAGTGTAAGTGTAAGTGATGTACAGCCGTGCAAGTGGGGTCACTTACCCATGACTAAATCATCAAATACGTCGTCGTTTGGTTTCCCATGACCATCGTTACAAACAAAGTGTCTTCCCCTTCAACCCAAACAAAATTCCCAAATTACCTCTCTTTCCATAGCTACTACAATACCAAATCCAACTCATCTATAAAATTATATTTATCTTTTTTCTTAATATTATTTTCACATTTTATGGCAACACTTAAAATCATACTAGTATAAGAATAATCAAATCAAGAAAAAAAACTTTTTCTTTTTATCTTAAATCTTACCAAACAAAAAAAAAGTCAAGTCTATAAGACGAAAAAGAGACGTGACGAACACGGATCCTCTCTTGCCCTTTTCGTCATAACGTCCCATATTTTTTGATCTTAACCATTTATTTGTGTTACGATATACAATCAAAGGTGTTTGAACAATCGAAAGGATCCAGATCCGAGTCCGAGATATAACCTATACATTAATAATAACATCCAAAGTTTAGTATCAAAAAACACACTTTACCAATTGCTGATTTTCGCAAGCTGCTGCAGAAGAATACTGAAAAACTCTCTCTACCCCAAATTCTCAAACTTACAGCAAGAGTAGTCACAGACCCACCTACAATTTAGGACCCATCTCTTTTTTTGGTCTTGGTATAACCCCACTTCATCTCACACCTCTCAAATCTCATTTGATTTTTCTTTTTTCATGATTCCAAATTATCCTCAATCACCTCTATTCATCCACCCTCTTTTATTTAAGTAATTTTACCCAAAACGAAACATGTCCCAGAAGAACCCCAATTATTTATTTTATTAAAAATAAATAAATAAATAATATTTTTCCTTGTGTTATGAATATGATTCATTCAATTTGGGCACGGGACCTGACCCAATAATAACCAACCTCTTTCCTCTCAATGCCTAAAACCTAGAGCCGCACTTGGTATTATATAATTTACTTGTTACCAAATTATCATATATCATATACACATCTACATCTTCTCCTCAAAAAATAAATCGATATTTTCTTTTCTTTTCTTTTCTACATCTAAACCAGTGAGGCATCATCGATCGATTATTAGAGAAAAACGATACAAAACAAAATTGTTTGTTCACATAAATAAAAACCAATTTCACACCCCACCCCACCCCACCCACCACCCCTTCATCATAAACTTCCACATCTCATATTTTAAGGTACATTTTGCAGTTTGCACTACCCTAATTTCTAGTCTTTTTTTTCCCCTTAGACAAATCTATTATATTTTATATTTTATTTGTCACACATATATAATTTTGCAGTCAATTTGGTTATGGTCTTTGACCTAGAAACACATATAAATTGGGTACTTTATGTTTATTATATATAAAAACAGAAAAAAATAAAATTTTCTCATTAGGTGACAGAAAAAGACGTACTAGTAATGGAAGGAGGTAAGATCTTACCCCTTTACATCTTTTAAGTGTCGAGGTTATATATTTCATGTACTTTTTTTTATATATAATTTTAATTTTATGGTTCTGCAACAAAATTTTATTACATGCAATTACATTACATGTTTATAATGTTATATACCATGATTTTGGTTAGGGTTTATCTTAATTTTACTAGCTAATGTACAATTATGCTGGGATTTAACCTGTTTATGCAATTGGGTCTTTGTGATTAAGGGTTTTGGGTTTCAATGTAATAATTGGATTTGCATGTTATGTATTCTTGCTGTGTTGGATTTATATCTTCTGGGTACTTTGATCATTTGATTTATACCATAATAATAACTGGGTGTATAAATTTTTAAAAAAAAAAGTTTTTTTTTTTTTTTTTGGGGGGGTTTTGATGGGTTGTACTTTGAAAGTACGAACATAACATGTCCAACGTGTGAGAGTTGTTAGATACATTTGATTTTGATGCAGTTAACAATTGTTAGCTTTCTGTTTTCATTGGCAACACAAAATCACAATCTTTACTGTTTCTGTTTGGTTGGATTTTTTGTTTTGTTTCTTGAACAACTTATTTTTTTACACAAAAGTAATTATTGGATTTTTTGGGCTTAGAGGTGATTATTTCCTTAAAATTTTAAATTTAAAGATTAATTTTTAATGCTATTATTGTTTAAATTTTCTTCACTGTTTGTTGCATTAATAAACTAGTGAATGCGGCGGATATTGTTAGGTGGGATACCTTCATCCGGGTTCGAACCTATGGCCTAACAGTTGTGTGTATGAGATTCTGGTGTTTACCACTTCGTCTGCGGACAAAATGAAAATAAACTAGCGAATTTAACTAAATGTAGTTACTAACAGATCATGTTTATATTTGCAGTGTGTGTATTTATTGAAAATTTCCATAAACAAATATGTTTTCGACTGAATTAAATTTGCTGCGAATTTATTCTTTTAAAAATTGATGAAAAGATACAGATTTTTTCGTTTAAAATGGTGTTTAATTACTAAAGCTTCTTAGCTATTAAATGATTTTTCTCTCATTTGCAAATTAATCAAGAAAATATTGAGTACTCTGTTAATTCGCATTGGACTGACTGAAGCAGGGTTTATGTCAACAAATAAGTGGCCAAATGCACGCGTTCGAACCCGCTATTCTCCTCTTCTCTACACTTAGTGTGTCTGTGTTTCGCCGCTAGGCTCACTATATCGATAAAAAGTTACCAAGTTCCTCCCCTGCATGCGCTCAGAACACAATAAATAAATAACAGAATACCTTAAACGTGAATCATATCATATCTAATTTATAGAGATTATTTTGTTGAATTTTACTATTTTGTATTGTGATAAAACATATATGTACTATCTTGCATATGGTTCTGTTTATTCATTTTCACCGATTCATACTATTTTATTCCTATTTTATGCACTCGATAATTCTATTCATTATCGTCTGTGGTCATTTAAACTTTTGCTAAAAAAGTATTGTCATTGATAAATAAACTAATTTCATTGTATTTATTAGTTAGTAATAACTATATGAAGATTTTGCTGTTAAGAAAAAACTATGAAGGGTTTTGTACCAAAAAACCGATATGAAGCTTCGACAAACATTTTAAATAATCTAGCATGAAATGGAATTGAATAAATCTTGAATAAAATAAAATGTGCTTATTAAACACTGTTTTTTGGATTGGTTTTGCTTCATATTTCAACATAAATGAGTTTTCCATTAAATATTTCACCTATTGAATGCTATATCTTGATGGTTGATTTCCCTTGTGGATGTTTATCCAGGGACATTTGGAAATGCCTTATTTCCCTTGCTACCGTATCTAATGGTGATCTATATAGTATATAATATGTAATGTATGATGATGAATGGAAAGTTCAATTCTCTAGTGCACTATTGGTTTGTCCAAAATTTGACTCCCCTTCAAAAGTCAAAACCACGCACGAAGTAGAAAGTTTATTTGAACTTTGATAGAGCTATCATATTTGTGTTCCTCAACAGATAAAACTAACAGTAATATAATTTTTCTCTAGTATTTTTAAGTTGAATGTGAATCCTGGTGTAACGGTAAGGTTACTGTCTTGTGAACACTAGGTTCTACTTGTAGAAACAACCTCTCTGCTCATGGGCTGAGGTTACATACATCTAACCTTCCCAAATTCCTCAACGACGGGGGCTTCATGAACTGAGCTGCATTTTATCATTAGCATTTTTGAATTTGACATACTTGGGCCATTTAGTTTCAATATGTTTTCTTTCTCTTTTATTTTCAGCCTTTATTTATTTTTATTGAAACTAAAACACCATTTTCTGATTTTTATTAATGGAATGGCATTTTCTTGAGCAGAGTGGTGAGATAGGGATTCATCAATCATAGCACGTGTATTGGATCAGATAGCCCTGGATTTTAGAGTAGTATCATGGAAGTACTTCCTTGTTCCGGTGTTCAATATGCCGGAGAATCTGATTGTCCTCAACGCGGTTCTGGAACAGCATTTGTCTATCAGGAAGAACCTAATTGCCCTGAAAATGTTGAACAAGCTAAATTGGCCGACGGTCAACTGAATGGATCATTGCATAACATGCAAGAGTTAGAGTTAGAAAGGAGAGATGATGGGACACAGAATGTTTCTGATTTGTTGACTAATTCGAACTGTCAATGCAATGGAGCTTCATGTTGTAACTGTCAAGGGGAAAACCAAAAGGATTACGGTGGTTTCCATGATTTTGATGAAGACATTATAAATGAACGTTACTTAACCTCTGAGAATTCTCTATCTGTGGTTGATACAATTGAGAGTGAATCACCAAATAACGGCAGGGAAGGAGACTTGTCTTTTTCTGAACCCAAGTGGCTAGAGGGGGATGCATCTGTCGCATTGTGGGTCAAGGTAACCAAATGTGTTTTGTTGCCAAAATTTAGTTGTTTACTTTCTCTGAGTTTTTTTCTCTTTCTTTTTTCTTTTTTTCTGATGGATGAATGCTATTCTCCTTACAATGTGATGGTTGATTACTCATAACTCAATCCGAAATGCTGTTTATTTATCGACAAAACGTTGAATGTCTCTAATTGCCATGCAATGTGTAATACCTGATCACGAGGAATTATCTATGCTCATGTTTTCTTTATGGCAGTAATGTCCTCTTGTATACTTAGTTTATCAGCTTACAAGATTTTGGTGTTGTTAAGAAAAGGGAAATTAAAATGCAAGCTCAGCTAATTTTCTATTCTTTCTGAATTCTATCTTTTTTAGTGGAGAGGGAAGTGGCTAGCTGGTATCCGATGTGCAAGGGCTGACTGGCCGTTATCAACTTTGAGAGCAAAACCAACTCATGACCGAAAGAAATATTTTGTCATATTTTTTCCGCACACAAAGATTTATTCTTGGGCAGATATGCTACTTGTTAGGTCAATTGATGAGTATCCGCATCCTGTTGCATACAAGACTCATCAAGTAGGACTGAAATTGGTAAAGGACTTAACAGCTGCACGGCGGTTTATAATGCAAAAGCTAGTTGTTGGCATGCTGAACATTGTTGATCAGTTTCATCTTAATGTAAGTGATGGTGGCGCTACTCGCTTGTCTCTGCTTCCTATTCTTTTGGTCTCAATATCTATTTTCATTTATAACTGGAAATTTCTACTATACATGCAGGCTTTGACAGAGACTGCCCGTGATGTGAAAGTCTGGAAGGCGTTCGCCATGGAGGCTTCTCGTTATAATGGTTATTCTGATTTTGGAAGAATGCTTCTAAGGATACACAATGTAAATTTCATTTTCTGATGATAGTTTAGGGAGGATGGGTCATATATCTTTTGCAGTCTGCAATTTATTTAGTTCTGTATATAAACACAATGATTATTGTTTCCATGGATTTTTCCGTACAGAGCATCCTGGCGCACTACATAAGTGCTGACTGGTTACAGCATTCTTCTTACTCCTGGGTTGAACGATGTCAGAGTACAAATAGTGCTGAATCGGTAGAACTTCTGAAGGAGGTACCTTATAATTTTGGCTATCCTTTCTTGTATGTCCTGAAAAAAAAAAGGTTTATTTATGTTGCATGATCTTTAATCCAATATGGTGCTTCTTTCCAAGATCTTCGTTTGAAATCATAACACACATGCAACAATGAATGCACATGCCTCATTTCAAATAGTGATCACAATTTTTTACTGAATGGTTTGATTGATTTTATTTCTTATCCTCTTCAGGAATTGTTTGATTCTATTTTGTGGAATGATGTCAACAATCTCTGGGACTCACCAGTTCAACCAATATTAGGTTCTGAATGGAAAACCTGGAAGCATGATATAATGAAATGGTTCTCGCCATCACCTCCCTTATCTAGCAGCAAAGACACTCCTCGGCAGATTTCTCTTGATCCATACCAAACAAACCTTCAGGTATCTAGAAAAAGGCCTAAACTTGAAGTTCGCCGTGCAGATACACATGCTTCAAAAGTGGAATTCAAGGGTGCAGATCATGCTATTGCTCTTGTGAATGACCCTGGTTTCTTTAAGAATCAGGATACATTGAGCACATTAGAAGCTGAGGCTTGTAAGCTTGAAAATATTAGAAAGGTATCTATCACAAATGATCTGTCCGGTAATTTGACCGATAAATGGAATGATATTGTAGTTGAGGCTGCTGATTCTGGTTTCATGCATACCAGAGAAAATGAAGTAACACCTATAAATGAAATGGCTGGTGTAATATCTGCGGAGCCCGGTAGTAAGAATCGACAATGTATAGCTTTTATTGAAGCCAAGGGAAGACAGTGTGTAAGATGGGCAAATGAAGGAGATGTATACTGTTGTGTGCATTTATCTTCTCGTTTTTTGGCTAGCTCAGCAAATGCCGAAAATCCGGGTCAAATTGATACTCCAATGTGTGATGGTACAACTGTTGTGGGTACTAAATGTAAGCATCGGGCACTACCTGGATCTTTACACTGTAAGAAGCACCGGCCTTATACTGAAACGGATCAGATCTCAAGTTTACCCAAAAATACCATAAAGAGGAAGCATGGAGAAAATTACTCTGGTTCAGAGAACATGTTCAGCAAAGACATGGTTTTGGTAAATGTTGAAGCTCCACTGCAAGTGGTTCCAGTGCCATCCATTGCTGGTGATTCATTACATGGAGAAAGCAACTTGTTTGGGAAGCCAATGCATTCTGAAGAGGGTCATGTTGCAACGGAGGCTCCAAACTGTATAGGTTCTCCTCCATTTGATAATAAGAATCCTTGTAGGGAAGCTCCTAAGCGCTATTCCTTGTACTGCGAGATCCACCTTCCAAGTTGGCTTAAGCGAGCAAGAAATGGGAAGAGTAGAATAGTATCAAAAGAAGTGTACTCAGAACTTTTGAAGGGCTGCAGTTCGTGGGAGCAGAAGGTACATCTACATGAAGCATGTGAGCTTTTTTATAGGCTATTCAAAAGCATTTTATCACTAAGAAACCAAGTTCCTAAGGATGTCCAATTCCAATGGGCTTTGACTGAAGCCTCTAAAGTTTCTGGTGTTGGAGAATTTTTTACAAAGTTGATTCTTAGTGAAAAAGAGAGAATCAAATTGATGTGGGGATTTAATGACGACATGGATGTATCCCCTGTAATAGAAGAACAACAACCTCTCTTGCTCATGCCACCCCCAATTAATCATAGCTTCGATAATGAAAATGCCATCAAGTGTAAGATATGCTCCACACAATTTCCTGATGACCAAGCACTTGGTAACCATTGGATGGACAGTCATAAAAAGGAAGCACAGTGGCTGTTTAGAGGCTATGCATGTGCCATTTGTCTGGATTCTTTTACTAACAAGAAACTATTGGAATCCCATGTTCAGGAGAGACATCACGTGCCATTTGTCGAACAGTGCATGCTTCTCCAATGCATTCCTTGTGGGAGTCATTTTGGAAGTTCTGAACAATTATGGCAGCATGTTTTATCAGCTCATCACGCTGATTTTAAGCCATCAAAAGCTCACGAGCAGCAAGCTTTCTCTACTGGCGAAGGTTCGGTGGTAAAGCATGATCATGGAAATTCTGCCTCTTTGGAAAATAATTCCAAGACTCCAGGTGGTCCGAGGAGGTTAGCTTGCAGGTTTTGTGGGTTGAAATTTGATTTACTACCTGACCTAGGCAGACATCACCAAGCTGCTCATATGGGCCCCAATCTGGTTAGCAACCGTCCTGCTAAGAGGGGAGTTCGCTATTATGCATATAAACTAAAATCTGGCAGACTGAGCCGCCCTAAATTTAAAAAAGGTTTGGCAGCAGCCGCTTCATTGAGGATGAGAAATAAAACTAATGCCAATTTAAAGCGATGCATTCAGGCATCAAAGTCAATTGGCCTGGAAGAAACAACAACCGTGCAACCTCATGTAACAGAAACAACATATATTAGTGGATTGTCAGAAAATCAATGCTCAGCTGTTGCCAAAATTTTGTTTTCAGAAATTCAGAAAACTAAGCCTCGGCCTAACAATCTTGATATTTTATCAGTTGCTCGCCTTGCTTGCTGCAAAGTTAATCTTGTAGCCTCATTGGAAGAGAAATTTGGAGTTCTGTCTGAAAAGCTCTATTTAAAGGCAGCAAAACTTTGCAGCGAGCGTAATGTTGTTGTGAAATGGCACCATGAGGGGTTTGTTTGTCCAAAAGGTTGTAACTTGTTAAAGGATCAAGCCTTGCACTCTCCTTTAGCATCTCTTCCTAATGGTTTTGTAATACCGAAGTGTGTAAATATTTCTGATCCTGCGAGTGATGAGTGGGAGGTCGATGAGTTTCACTGCATAATCAATTCTCAAAGTTTGGGTTCACGGAAGAAGGCCGTAGTATTGTGTGATGACATTAGCTTTGGAAAGGAATCAGTTCCTGTTATTTGTGTAGTAGATCAAGAACTTCTACATTCTCTAAATGCTGATGGATCTAATGAACAAGATATTCTCTCTTCTAAACCTTGGGATAGCTTCTCCTATATCACAAAACCAATAATTGATCAATCCCTTGGTCTTGATTCAGAGGTATCATCGTGATTTAATTTGTTCATTTTGATCAGATTGTAGCCAGAGATGAATATACTTTGTTAACAATAAATGCATATCACATCACTTATTTTGAGAGATTAGGTTAGAGGTTTTTCTGAAGACATTATTTTAATAATCTAGTGTGTGTGTGTGTTATATTCTACTAACTTTTTCAAAAATCCTTTTACTTGCAAAAGCTTAAAAAATGTTATACGCTCTGGCCACACTGTACGTTGCACTTTTAAGTAATACATGCATCTAACTTTTAAATTGAAGATATAAAATGTAATTCATTGAATCCATCTGTTTGTTTGCAGAGTCCGCAATTGGGATGTGCCTGCTCATATTCATCCTGCTGTCCTGAAGCATGTGGTCATGTATACCTTTTTGGTGATGACCATGCGGATGCAAAAGACAGATTTGGGAAGCCAATGCGTGGCAGGTTCCCATATGATCATAACGGTCGATTAATATTGGAGGTAAAATGTTTTGATTGATTGTAAACTGCCATTCTATCCACAATCTGAGCCGAGAATAATATTTGGACCTGTTAAGCTTTACTTTCTTAAGAAACTCCCACTGTCCCTTGTATAAAATCCGAGCTGATACCATGTCTATTTTACTAATAAATAAAGTCTTCCTTTTTGTCATTGCAATTTGCAAAATATATATGTATTTTTTTATAGTATTTTTTAATTTGCTGACTCAGTGACTCAGCTCAGGTATCAATAACATCGTCTTGTTTTTGTCTAGGATTTTTTAGGAATATTTGTTCATTCGAATATTATTATCATCGCATGACTTTGCCTTTATGCTCCCTTCAAAATTTTGTGGTTTATATTCACAGAAGATATTTGCTTTTTATTCGTTCTGTATTTTTCCTTTATTTACAAACTTTCATTTTGTCAAATACTTTTGTTTTACGAAACTGCAGGAAGGTTACCTTGTCTATGAATGTAACCATATGTGCAGATGCAATAAATCCTGTCCAAACAGAATATTGCAGAATGGAGTACGGGTCAAATTGGAAGTCTTTAAAACAGAGAAAAAGGTTACTCTTCTTTTGATTAACTTAAATGGTTCATGTGGCATCATATTGACTTTTATGATGTGATTTGTAGGGATGGGGAGTAAGGGCTGGCGAAGCTATTCTGCGCGGAACATTTGTGTGTGAGTACATAGGCGAGGTTTTAGATGTGCAGGAGGCACACAACAGGCGCAAAAGGTTTACATTTCTTCAATATGTAGTTTCTTTTAAACTACTTGTATGTATAAATACATATTTACTGACTTGTTGTATATCAACACCAGATATGGCACAGGGAATTGCAGTTATTTCTATGACATCAATGCTCGTGTTAATGATATGAGTAGATTGATTGAAGAACAAGCCCAATATGTGATTGATGCTTCTAAAAATGGAAATGTGTCGAGGTTCATCAATCATAGGTAAGCATTTATCTCCTTCACTATTTCTCAGTTATGTTGCTGTTGTTGCAGCACGTTTTTGCCTTTTCAATCATCCATGAAACCATGCTACTTTCTGCTATTTTATTTTTTTACTTTTTTATATAATATGCTATAATATCAGGTGTTTGAAATGTGACTGACATTAATATTGTTATCAATATAAGGGTGACTTTTTATGCCCACCTTGTTAAAAGAAATTACTGTTATTTGTTTTGTTATTTTCCTGGCAACCATTAAAAATACCATGAGAAGAATTTTACTACTATTTATTTCAAGCAACATCAATTTTATCATTTCTACAGCAAACTTTTTTCGCTAGCAAGTAGCAACTGTTTACTACATTATGATTCATTTTAAAAAAAATGTGTTGGTTTGCTCTTACCTTTTGTTGTTATTGTAGCTGCTCGCCCAATCTTGTCAGTCACCAAGTTCTCATAGAGAGCATGGATTGTGAGCGTTCACACATTGGTTTTTATGCAAGTCGAGATGTAAGGGCTCTCCTCTAATCGACTATTTCCTTGATAATAATCCATTGTCTACGATGTTCTACAATTGGTATGGTAGGAGGAAACATTGGATGTGCAACGAGATATTTTTGTAAACAGTTGTAGGTCATATAGCTCTATTAGATGTGCAACGAAGATAAAGAAATACTATCTTTGTTCTATATATATTGATGTTTAAGGTTTGCATAAAGATTAAGAAATGATAAATATTTGGACTAAATTATCCTCATCAATTCCCCAGTATCTTTCATTTATTGCATTACATATTTCTAAGTTTTTTCTGTCAACTAAGATTATAGTCGAAAACATTAATTAGACATTACAATTTTAAAACATCAATAGTTTTGAAACAAAAATGAAACATCAAAGACATCAATTCATATGAAATGTTTGGAGTATGTTCCAAGATATCTGCTTGTTGTATTGTGTTTGATGGATAATGAACATCACTTCATATTGTGTTATATTGTGATTCGCACTTGACTATATCTAGTATCTTCATTTGTACTAATAGATTATATTTCACTTTGTTTCTTGTTGACAGATCGCTCTGGGTGAAGAATTGACATATGGATTTCAGTATGAGCTTGTGCCTGGCGAAGGTTCTGCATGTTTGTGCGAGTCATCAAATTGTAGGGGACGCCTTTACTAGAACCTCAACACCTACGTGTTCTGTTGCAATAATATTTTCAGATTTGTCAATTTGATGCTCAATTTATTAAGACGAAATGAATTCAATCAATTTCCTGAGGCAGGTAACTTGTAAAATAGGCTATAATTGATTGGCCGGCTGTCTATAGAAAACTTCATAGGGTTCAAGGGATTTGGATTTTTTGCTGGCCGTGTACTGCGCCTCCATCTCTGGTAGAGTTGTTTTAGTAGTTTCTCTTGCTTTTTTGATATTTTTTCTTGAAGCAAAAGTCCAGTGGAAAACGAAAGAAGTGTCTCTGCAGTTCTGATATGATTTCTCTCTTAAATTTGAATCTATGGCTTAATTTCATTGGTAGTGTTGTGGGATTGTACATATGCTTGCTATATTTGCTCCTCCTTTTCTTTGCTGAGTTACTTATCTGTACAATTAGCTTGCTTGTAAATTGTGTTGCTGAAAGTCCGGTTTGTAATGAGGAGTTAGATACAATTCAATATGGTATCAGAGCCTATTGATCGGGCAACCACCATTTATATACACGCAACAAACCCAATAGTGTTGGGTATGAAGGGGTGTATAGAAAAGATACGACTTTTTATAAGAGTTTATAAAGAGTGACGACACCGCTCAACTTATAAGTTAGCGTTGTTGTTAAACCCAATAAATAGTGTAGCCATCACCATCTTACACAAGGTACGGAAGGGAGACAAGGAGCAGTCACTACTTGTTACTTTAAAATGCTAGGTGCATGAAATGGGAAGGCATTCGTGGGCAACACAAACAGAATAACCTTCTGCATGTTGCTAACATCTGCTCCTTGACCTTGACAGCCTTGGGGGGGACTTTTTGCGCAAGTGGCTTTCCAAATTGTAAGAGACGAGGACAAGTCTGGAGCATAAATTATATTATCCCAAGAGTCTATTAGAACTGCCATATTTATAAGGGTCATGCTTACCGGTGCCCCCAGGACACTGGCTAAGCATACAAAAAAAGAAATTTATTACTATAAAAGGAAACTTTGTTGACTTATTTATCGATTAATTACACAGTTTTTAATGCAATAATTACTATATAATTTCCCTTTTTAGTATCCTTAACCAGTGCTCTGGGGCACCGGTTAGCATTTCCCTATTTGTAATTATGATAATTAAAATGTTAACACAAAATCAGGCTGTGTAATTATATTAAGTATGTCTGGTTAAATAGCAGTCAATTCTTCGAGTTTAATCTAGTGGTAAAAAGACATACATTGAATTTAAAGGTTTTGAGTTCGATTCGATTATTGCTGCCTTCGGAGGGAGATAAATGATCTTTGATTGTCTTCCATACTTTGGAGTGGGACACGATAAGTGCACAAATTATAAAGAAAGATAAATATTTGCATATTCTTAATTAATTGAAGTCCACAAGTCTATTTAAGTCATTTTTACTAAATTTATCTCTTAAAATGCAACATTCATATGGATTTTGAATTCAATGCTTTGCAAACTAAAATACCAAAAAAGGTTAAGCACGTGTTCCTCCAAAAAGAAAAGAAGGTTAAACACCTTTTTCCTTCTTTTTTCTGAATGATTTCATTTTATTTAAAATATTTATGGTAGAAAGTGGGTGTATTATGTTCTCTGAAGTATAACTCAATTGACAAAGATACGCAGGAGTTGAAGTTCAAACTATGAATTCCTCACCTATTCACCTTAATAGATGAATTTCTAGCCACTTTGACCAAAAAAGAAAAAGAAAAAGGTTGCTATTGCAATATGCCTATTCAACTAGAATTAGGTAGTTGTGGTAACAAGTTAGTTAGATGGTTAGAGAGTTAGTTAACCTAACTCACTCTATTAATAAGGTTCGCCATTGTATTACTTTACTATTCTTATTATTATGCTCTCTTTTTTGCCGCTCATTACGATGTTTATCGCTGCGATTCTATGATTTTATGAACTTTATCGCTACTGCCTTAAGTGCTGCAGTATAGATAGAAGAAAGGAACCCTTCGATATTGGATTAAGAGGTCACAGTGCAAGTCGTGTTTTAAGGAGAGCCACATTGGACCACTAGATGATTGATAAAATATGGAGTATGTGCGTAGATATGCCAAACCAATTTATCGATGTTTATTTATATAAATTATAAGGTAATTTTGTCATAAAGTTTTGTTATGTTTTAATAAATTTTGTAAAAATGTAAAATAACATATGACATAGTAAGTGTAGGACAATGCTGGTTAGCATGTGTTAAATCGACATCAGACATATCAATTGTCGTTAGATCAAGATTGAACAATTTAGATTTTAATGTTTACTTTGATATTTAAAATAAAATAAAATTGAGATACTAAATTTAAAATATAGACCGTCCAATCTCGACCGACAATCAAGTACACTCTTAAATGTGTAGATTCTTGATAGCACCAAAACCATGATAACGGGTGTTTTGGTGTGTCCTACTTGCAATTTTAGCTACATCTATATATTTGATTTTGCTAGTCTCTTTCATTTCAAGTCTCCATCACTCATGCATGCAGCTAGCAGAAAGTGAAACTGAAAACTGCTTTCACTGTTTCTCACAGACAATGAAATAGTATTATCCCCAGGGAATTCAATCTGAAAAGTTTTCAGCTTAACATGAACTTTGGGACAGTAACAGAAATGTGGGGCGGATCATTTCCTTTGTTGGCTTGTGTGGAGTTATTGTTTTAATTTTCAAGCATTCTCTTAGCTAGTAGCTAGAAATTACTAGTAAAACAATCCAGAAAGTTTATGCTTCTAGCACAATTAATTGAAATACTTTGAAGGTAACTTGAGCTAAAAATGAAAAGAAAAAAAAACTAATAAATGCATATATACCTTGAGAAAACCAAAACTACAACTTTTACGGAATTGCGGTCACTCGACGTGATTTCGCCAAACTCATCGAAATCCTAAACAAGCACTAAATATTTAGCATGTGTTTGGATGCACATTTATCATCCTTTCTCGCGTCTCAATACTTGTTCTAGAGTGATAATTATATATAACAAAATCCAGCTTCTACGTTGATATGATTTTTCACCGTATGTTTGATTGTCGTAGTTGCAAGACCAAACAAGCACTTAGTAGAATTAATATTTTGTTCAACTTACTTCTAAATGAATGAATCTAAATATATTTTTTGACTTATGAACATATATAAACATAAACAGATGTTTTTTTTTTGAATAAAAACATAAACAGATGTTCATTCAACTAAATTTTAATTAAAATCAATTTGACATAATTTATTCAGAAGAATATCTCTATATATGTGTGTGAGAATTTATCCTAGTAAAAAATAAGAAATTAGACGTCGTATGTTTAAATCCGAACGAAAGGAAAAAAAAATTAACCTAACATCCGTTATTAAAAAAAAAATGCTAGCTCGTCTGTATTAATGCCACCATACCCTTTAGAATTCTGCTCTTCTCCCATTACGTTTTGCTCGTTCCCAACCAAACTTCCCAAAATACCTATGCGCGAGTTAACTCACGCTGCTTGAGTTAACTCACGTTGAACATAACACCCGCTTGAGTTAACTCACGTGGGAGTTAAACATGAAAAAACACGCGTTTGAGTTAACTCACGCATAGATTAACACTAGCGTGAGTTAAGTCACGCCGAATTAATACTAGCGTGAGTTAACTCTCGCAAAGATATTTTCGAAAGTTTAATTGGGAATAAGCAAAACGTGTTGGGAGAAGAGCAGAATTCTACCCTTCATGTTCAACATACACACACGATTGAATGGACCCGACCCAAGACTGAATGAATCAAATCAGTCTAAATTGCAAAGAAGTGTCATTTTTTTTTTTAATAATAGCAAATAAGTGTCTTTTTAAAACACAACCGGTTTTAAAGTTCTACATTATCCATAAATTATAACCAATTATATGGTTCATGAATATTTATGTTTACGAAAATTGGTTTTGTCCTTCAAAAAACTGACAGCGGAGCTTGTTTTCTGCTAACATTCTTTTCATGTGTAAATAATCATTCGTATATATAAGAAATACCTTTGCTCATAAAATAGAATTTTCATCAGCTTCGTTCCCCACTCAATATGAAGTTGCACCCATTCAAGACAAACGAACAATTCTATGGTGACCACTCCCTATCATCCTCTAGAATACTCTATCTTATTCCTCTTGTCTCTATTGTGGGTAAAGGTTATTATTTTTTATTTATTTTTTGGAAAAAAAATCTCTAAATATGATTATTTTTAAAATTACTCAATATGTCCTAAATGAAGTATATTCTAAAGTAACAAATAATTTCGAACATATACTTGCAAAAGCACAATAATGAATATTAGGGTTTAGTATCGTATCTAGGATTTAAATTGTTTATGAAATGCCTTGAGAATGATCTCAAGGGTGGTATTTATAGTGAATAGAGGGTTTGGATAAACCCTCTATTTTAGGTGTTTAGTTACGAGGATAAGGATGGTTATTGAGAGTTTTAGCTTCTTCTAGAACGTGCCTATAAGCGGTGCCTATAAAGGCGCCGCCCTAGCCTGTTTCGGCCATGTAGAAGGGTGCTTATGCTTATTTGGGCCCTTGTGAAGGGCATTGTGTCCTTTGTAGAGGTTTTCCCGATCCAAAACATAATATTTATAGTGAGACGGAATGAGTAATTATACATATTGTTAGGAGTAACGATAAGATTAACTAAACTTCTTATACACATAATTATTTTTGCTTTTATTCTTTACAAATTAGTATCATATTTTACCTTCAATATTTTTTTTTCATATATAATATTGGTTAGATGGCACGTTTGATAAGATTCTCAAAGCACAACATGTCATTTGGATTAGAAAGAGTAAAATCAGATAAGAATGAAGGGAAATGTGTCAAATTCAACTTGAACATATTGTAGGACAAGCCTTACATACAAGAGAGGATTATTGCGAATGGAGGTGCTATGAACTCATTAAACGGTGTGTTTTGAAAAGGAAACAGAATTAGAAAATGTGACTTGTGGACGTTCAACGGATGTTTGGTATATAAATGTTGTATTTAATTGATTGTCTAGTACTCATAACCTAACTATCTATTTTTTTATTTTTTTTTTATTTTTTATTTTACTATAAGGAGCTAATGATCTATTTCTTTTATTCTGCAACTTCATGTCATGTGTGATCCCTATGTAGGTAGAAAAGGTCTTACTTTGATTTGAGATTCAGTCTTTTGGCCATCAAGGAATCTTTGGATAACATTATAGATTTCATAGGGTTAATATACGTATGAAGGTGTAGTTTTGGGAATAGTTTTAGCTAGGGTAAAGGAGTTGAGTCATTGTATGTGATATATTAATCTCTAGATAGTTATATCTTGGTCGTCTTTTTGTTAGCTGAAATATAATGTAAAAAAAAGATTAGGTAGTGTATGTTTAGTATCACAATGAATATATTAGAATCATTATTTTTGTAGAAGCTACAAAGTGTAGCTTTTAGAAAACCACGATGAATCACCGTGATTCAGACATATCAATCATAATACCAAGCATATGCCTGATCCCTTCAAGTCCATGTTTTTAATAATTAATAGGCACGTTAGATTTATGTACTTAATTTTCTCTCTAGCTAGATCAAATAGTTTTCACAAATGCTGCACCATGCAACCGCTATAGGGGATCCGGCCAGGTGTGCGACATACTATTTTTTACCATAGATGAATGTTCCAAAAAGCAATTTTGATAGTTGCAGTAGAACAACCTTGTAAATTGTAATTAATAACAATCAATTGCATTGCATGTAGCTAGAGAAGGCTCTCTCTTTCATTTTGTTATATGCGATGTTTCTCAAACAAGAAATATATTAGGTGAGAAGTGCCTGTTGCTTTGCAAGTTCTTGTTTTCCTTTTTAAGGAAGAAACGTTCGGCTTTTGTTCTATATATTCCTGTTAATACGTCTTTCTACAAAGATTAATACACATAACAGAAACTGGTGGTTTTGTGATTTATTTTTAAATCGGACACAAACTTTTCTAGTGACCAATTTAGTTACTGATTACAAAAATCGGTCTTTCTTGATATTAAAACAATTCATTTATCAAACCGGTAGAAAATAATAAGTTTTGTAGAGGTCTACCCAACTACGATATGTTATTGGGCGTTGCTATATATCGCAACCCATTTTGTCCCGAGAACTTCCCGAATATAATTTCAGCCAATGAAATCAGGTTCTGCACGGAAAACAAGGAGGGTATTGTGTGTGATGTGGATCACCCGTTTTGATATATAGCTATCGCGATATTTTCTTGAAACAAAAATTAGGAATATCAAGCATTTTCCTATGTTATTTACTTGATTAATAAGGTGAGCATGGAAACACAAACGATCAACATGTTTCAGAGAGTATTCTATTTCTAAATGTTCATTGAGTTTGAAGATCTTTTCTATTTTAGACTATGACACCATCCTCCACCTTAGATACTTTTCACAACAGAAAAAAGATTTTTCAAGACGGTGGAGAGGTTGGATGTTGGAGTGCCTTTAGTGTTGGTAAAATGACAGTGCTAGAGGAGAATTCGCTATAGGTTGTGGGTTAAAATAGGGAGATCCTCGTCCCTATTTTATTTTGTTTGCAGCTAAAGGTCTTATTTTTTTTATATATGCTTTAATTGATTATTTGGGTAGTTAATATATGCTTCAAATCGACCATTGGTTGTGATTATGGATGACAATTGAGCCCATAAACACCTATTGAATATCCACAAAAAATACGTAGGGTAAAAACTTAGATTATGGGTATAGACAACACGAATAATTACCCGCAAAAATGAACAAGTATAGATATAGATACTTTAGTGTTGAGTGTTACATTTACAATTTAGATAATACACTATTGTTGGATGAAAATAGTTAGTCCAACATCAAGGTCGTCATAATAAAATTGGAGGCCCTACTATTATATTAAAAAGGACCTCTACTAAAAAAATTGCAAAATTTTGATAAGAACCATTCCTTTATTTAAAAGGGTATGCTAACACCCTTGAGACACTATTTAAATATTCTCAAAAGGAAATAATTTATAAATCTTATGTAAAAAAAGTTTCTTCTTTGAACTTCTAAAGAAGTACCCCAAGGGCATTTGTTAGCATTTCTTTTATTTAAATTGTAAATAATATCAATAACACATAAAAAATATGACACCGAGTAGGTTAAACTTTATATATTTTTAACATCCTCGTTAAAATATTATTTATTTGGTCGATTGACTTACAACATGTATTTCAAGTTCAATGTGTGTCGTTTGAGTTTCATTGTCCAAAATTGGAGAAAACCATTGGGCTACAACTTAAATCTTGTCATTCCTATTAAACGTTTCATACTTATACTTATACTTAATTTTCTCAGATATTCTCACAAAAAAACTCGCCCCAATAATTTGGAGACCTAGCTCTGTAGAGTTGTTTGCACTCTCGTGGACGACTTTGTCCAACACACAATTTGTACCACAAATTTAATACTTTTTGAATTGGTGTTTGGGCTCAAGTTGGATTTTCACAACAGATTATTTGTTGACATTAATGTGAATTAATTATTTTTGCTTATTCACACGTAATCTCTTTTTTTTATCATAGACATAGTCAATGTTTTTTTTTGGTATAAGAACATTGTATTAAGATTGATCTTATTCAAAAGATTAACATAGATCTGTTATTCTGGCAACATGACCAAATCAAGTCCTATGATGAGACTAAACTACAAACATTAAACAATTAAGTACATATAATGTTGGGAAAATCATGGAAATCAAACAAAAATCATGGAAATTCAACAACCTACTATACACTTATAAAGTTATACCAGACACCATATAGCTACTATGCTACACCTATCAATATTATTGCTAAGTGCTAACATGATAAAACTACCTTTTTCCATATCGTATTACCTTCTTTCCTGTCCTTAAATTTCCTGATACAACACAAATAAAAGACAGAAGGATATTAATTGATTAAAGTACAAAAAATGCTGTGTTTTAATTTGATGCTGCATATTACATAATAAAGCATCTTAATTCCTATAATGGAAGAAGTTAAAATGCTTCCAAAATCTCTAATAGAGAAAGTTATTATTTTTATCAGGCACATTGCCAGCATGGCGTAACCCTAACGTGAGTGACACGTCACCAGTAGTAGTGGACCCAAATCTAATAAGAGTTGATGATCCAATGTCAGAACCTGTTTCATAATCTTCTGCAACTAAGCTTCCATATCGACACGTGTCATCCATGGCCATTGATCTGTGTGGTGGCAGGTCTGAATCAAAGGGTGGAACCACCTCAGAGACGGTGGTGTTTATGGTGGTTGTGGATTGAATTGCTTGGTTTTCTGAGAAGTCTTGCTGTCTATTGATTGCAACTAGTGAAGGGTCGTTTTCAGCTGCATTGATATTAGTTCTTTTTTGGGGTGGTGGTGGCTCTGTTGCTGTTGCTGTTGATGTTGGTGGTGTTTGTGTTTGGTGACCACTGTTGTTGCTATTGCTTTGGTTCATTTCTCTTTCTTCTGCTTCAACCTCTGCTTCATTAAGTTCTTGTTGGTACATCTCTTCTACCATAGGTTTCCACAATCTAACCCTGGCATTTATGAACCAGTTTGATACCTGAAAAGGAAGAAGAAGAAGCAGTCACATCACTTTCAAACCTTTCAACACAATACACAAATAATTCATACACGGGTGGAGTTTTATATTTGAGCAATGATACCATAGACATACTTAGGTGGCATACACCCTTGTACCTCCACATAGAAATGCAACACGTGACATTTTCTCTTTCTCCCTCTTATGTGTATTAGGTGTCATGTTTTGGTTGATTGTGAAAAAGGTGGTACAATGTGTGTATGAGAAAAAAGTGTCTATGTATCTTTATTCTTTACATTTTCACATTTTACGAAATACTAAGAGATATATATGAATAACGGATTTGGAGTGCATTTGATCGGACAATCTAAATTTAAAGCAGTTTAAATAATGAAAAAAATTGATTTAAATTAGGATCGTCCAATCTTGATGAGATGGTTTGATCTCTGATCTCTCATGACTGCATGCAATCCAAATCCATATGTTCAACACATCTGAGGTAGTTAAATATACTTGGTGTTAACCCTAACTTATGTTAGAATAACAAATCTTGTTTTAGTGTGAGCAAATAAATCTTGGAATTCTAAAGTAAGCAAAAAAATAAATGCACAAGAATACAATGATTGGATACGAAGTTTGGCCTATTGTATCTCCGACAAAAAATGTTTGTTAAAGTAGTTTTGTATTACACGATGCTTAAGATTATAGAATACAAGCTTTGTTTAAGCGTTGTGGTTCAGTTTACAAGTTTACCCTTAAATTATATTAGGGAGCTCGCACCCCCTAATTTTGCCGGTTGTAGAATGAGCTAAGCTTAGAAGACGGACACTCTCATCAAGCGCATTTTGCCGGTTGTAGAATGAGCTAAGCCCAGAAAACGGGCACCCTCATTAGACTCATTGTGCTTTCAGCTTCACTCGCTACGCTTAAGTGTCTGCTCATTTGTTAGCTAAAATGAGCATGATAACTTAGGTTTGTAATTTCACTATAAGAAAATAAAAAGATACTTGAAACTTTGTTTTTTAAATAATTGGCTGTTTGTTGCACTGTACTAGACTATGATTAGGCACCAAGGTATCTTGATCTTCTCTGTGTGTGACTCAAATGAAAGTGAAATGACAAATTAATTTGAATTTGAAACTATTCATCAGCAGTTTGCTTCTACAAAAGGACAATGCTTTTAATTGTATAGATGACCTCTTAAGTCTGGTTCCGGTCCTTCCCCGTATAACTCACCATTGAAGGGTACATGTAGGCCTAAATATAAGGCATAGGAAATTAATCGTAGGCCTTTTTCCTTTTGTTTTATTCAACCATTAATTACACATGTACTATACTATATTATATGTATATGATGCATGCAAGAAAGTTTCTGGATTTTGGTTTATGTGGAAAGTACACAACGATAGTGATTTAGCACAGAATCCAGACATGTAACGAAAAAAATTAGGAGCATAGTATAAAATATCGTTTGGGCTTTGGAGAGTGGGACAAAATTTCAATCTCATATATAAATATGAAAGTAAGTGCACAAAAACAATGCATTGTTTATGCACAATAGAAACATACATACCTTATGTTGAATATTCTAAATCAAATAATTGTATTGTCAACAAATTAATGCAAATCTAAGCATGCATTTGGTTTTGCGGCAATCAAAGTAGATTATGTGAATAATGTACGTAATCAAAAAATACACTTAAAAAGAAATGAATGGAGTAAAATATATATCAAATTTTGTTGTGTACAAGTTTTTTTTTTTGGGTGATGGAGTACAAGGTTTAACCTAAGGTGAAAGAGTATTTGAGGTCCTCAATTTAGACTAGACAAACATCTATGATAGTTTATCTGATTATATATTTATAGAGAAATGATATTTGTACAACTATTTTTTAACAACTTTTTGACAGTTTTCTCTCTCATACTCACATTATCTTCTTATTCTCTCTCTTCCTTTTTCTCTCTCTATTATTTTTGACCAATCAAATGAGAGAAAATCAAAGTTGTCATAGAAGTTGTACTAAAGAGTTGTACATATATCACTACTCATATTTATAACTACTCACATCTAGTTTTGCTCATTCCCGCTCTAAGTGAGTTAACTCACGCTGAAAATACAATTGTGTGAGTTAACAACTCACGCTAGGCTATTTGATGGGAATGAACAAAATCAGATGGGAGAAGAATAATTATCCTAAAAGAAATGTTAACACATACTCTAAGGGCACATACTACGCTTTCTTTTAGCCAAAGTTTTAAGGCTCTTAAAACCCTAACTTGGGGTGTGGTGGTTGCGTGTGAAGCCTGGTCCAAGCCAGATCCCCAAACCACACATTTATTTCCCATATTTATGGTTACCAATTGTATGGTTGGGTGAAGGAAATTGAAATGAGAGAGACAATGTCAAAAAGGAGTAACTGAGGTAGTCAAGAGAGTGAGTTAATTGGTTCCAAAACAGCACATTTTCATGTCCCATTTCTTGCCTCACTATTCACATCACCTCATTTAATTTCACAATTAATTATGCCATGAGGTAAATGTTCCAAAAAAAAAAGGTAAGAATTTATCTAAAAAAAACAAATTAGGTATAAAAACCAAACATTGCTTCTTTAAGAAAGACAAAGAAACAAAAGAACCAAAACCCAAAATGATGTAAGTTACATCTGAATTAAATTTACTGCTGGTCCCCCTTTTCATAGTTTCTTTTTTACGTGAATTTGTAAATGTGGGCCTTATATGAATTGATTAATTAATTAAAACTATACAGTTTACATGGTTGTCTCTATCTGAATTCTAACGTCTACTCTACACTGCATTGTGGAAAGCTAAGAATGAACGAACCTGATTTCGTGATAGCCCAGTTTGTCGTGCCAATAGATGCTTATCTGCATCACTTGGATACCTGAGAAAGAGACCAAAAGAAAATGACATCAAAGTCCTTCCCTTAACCATATAAAGAGACGTGAAAGCTTTTTCTGCTTCAAACATTTCTTTTTTCCTTTCATGGGCGTGAGAATCTAAAAGAAAGAAAGAAAGATCTATGTCCTATTGCTGACATAGCAGAAGTAAAGAGGTATCACTGTATACACTGATCATGATCACTGTCTCTATACTTTTTAATCAGTTTATTTATGGCTAATGATATTAATATACACATTTTTTTCCTACCTATTAATAAAATAGATGGTTAATTCAATTTATGATTTAACTGTGATTAATTCAAATTCAAATAAATGATTGGTTATAATTTCACAATTTTGAATGCGATGAAGTTAAATAACTCAACTGAATTAAGCTAAAAATTAAGGAATTGGAGGTTCTAGACTTAAATCCAGACAAATGAGTAAATATTAATTTAACAACTACCTATTAATATTTTTCATTAAAAAAACATTTTACATGATCTAAATTAAACATATACTAAACTAAATTATCATAATTTTTTATGTATCCATGACACATTTGTTTATTTATCTATCTAGGTTTTAATGATTCTTTTTTGTTTTTAAATGGTGATAGTGATATATATTGGATGTTTTGTAGAATTTATTTTTTGAGAATTGGATGTTTTGTAGTTAATGCATTGATTCTATTATGTGAATCTTTTGGCCTTTCTGCTGGTAAGACAACATCGAAGGACACTGTTATATTACTGTTTCTCTAAACGATGTCTTATGTATACGACAGAAATTATGGCTTTTACAATTCTCTCTTTTCTTCTACTCACTTTTTCTTTTCAGAAGCCCTGCTGCTTTTTTCCTTGTTAATGATCACAGTACCTTAGTATTGTGAGTTACCTTTTTAGTGTAATTTGGCAAATTAAATGAAAAAGATCATTATGGGATAGTATCTCAACATCATACCTAGCTAGCTCTACTTTTTGGTATTAAAATGGGGTACATATGTATTTCTTCTCTTCTTTTTTGTATTAAAATTGAGCATTTCATTTTAATATTAGAAAGACTACTAAGGTTTCAAATGTAAGCAAAAATTAACCAAATTTTTTTAATGATTTGATCCAAATTTTGAATCAAATACATCAATTTTCTTTAGCCAACTTTTACTTATATTTGAGACATAGTATGTAAGAAAACAAGTAATTTCTTTTATAATGAAAATTTAGGGTGAGGGAATGGTGTCCGATCTAAGGTAAGGAAGACCTTCTAACTCAAAAAACGTTTGCAAATGTATTTACATAAACCTCCATCTAAAGATACTAACGGAGCTCAAACACGAGTAATATTAGTATTTAAATTACTAATTAAGTTTGAGTTTTAGTCTTAGTCTAACATCACTAGAGTAATACAACAGTCCCTCTTAACACTTTGTATTTAACACTTCATCTTTTACAAGACAAAATTCAGGCGGCATCATGTAAAACCCGTTTTTAAAATGGTGATACCGACCCAAATTTTACTAATATAAAAGAGCGAGTGTTGAAAATATAGAGTTGAATGATTATTGATATCACTTTCGATGTTAGTATATTATAAATGGTTGATCAGGGAAAAGACGCGATAACTTACGGGTGTAGAAAATGCTCGAAAAGCCAAGCTCTCAAAACATTGACAGAACGATCAGGCAAGCCTCTTTGTGGTCTCCAAGCTTCTTGATCCATCATACCCATCTGGTGAAATGCTCTTTGTTGTCTTAGGCTTTGTTCAAGGACCTTAAGCCTAGGGGTCTCACCTTTGGTTAAACCTCCTCCTGCGCCTTCTTTCTCACCTAGTAACTCACAACTTTGCTTCACTTGTGCTGTTATTGCATCCTTTAGACACCGAAAATGTCGAGACATTGCTTTTTGTGCTAGTGCTGTGTATGGAACTGCTGCTCCAAAACCCATCATCACATCAAATGAGTTCACTACCATTTGCATTTGTTCACAATAGTGATTGTATCTCCTGTCCACCTGCATCAATTATATTCATTATAAATTATTAACGATGATCAGTAATTAACTAAAGATATCTCTGCACATAATTGTAAAAACTAATTTGAAGTAACTAATATTTATTTGAGAGGTTAAACATATTTCAATTTATGTTTTTTCATGTGCATCAGTCAGAAATTAAACTTTGACCAAAAAATTTTAAGGACTCAAGTATATACAACTTATATCAACAATATAATGATTAAGGAATGAAGAAGCATTTAGTTATTTGTTTTAAGAATATCTTGGGGTACCAAATATTTGTTGGTACATATGGTTTGGACCTCCCCCAACTCTTGTTGTGACTTGGATTCAAGTTTCGACTTTTACAATTGATAAATTTCACGTAAATTTCATTGTGAATTTTAAATGGGGTTGATGGTTCCTTTAACCCTGTATGTGTGGTGTGTCATGTCACCCCTAAATTTCCTCCTTGTTAATAGAAGAAATGATGATTTTTTTTTGTCCTGTAGTCTAGTAGCTAGAAATTCTCCTTTTTAAGGAGAACTAGTGTGTTAACCCGTGCAATGCACGAGTGCTAGGCTCTTTTTTTGTTTTCTTTTAGTGTCTAAAATTTATTTTATTTTTTTGCAGAATAAAAAAAACAATGGTGTCCATAAAAAAACGATGTTTCAAAATTTAATTTAGATAAAAAAATTGATCTCATAGTTAATATAAGTTAAATGAGATAGGATATTAAGAGATTAAATGTAAAATATTATCTAAACTAAATTTTTAGATGCTATAAATATACCATTTTTATAGTTTGTTCTTATATACAGTTTTACATGCGTAGAATGTAACGAAGACGATCAAAGTTGCAGATGAAAAGTAAGCATGTCACATTTGTTTTAACTAAAACAATAGAAGGAATACAAAAAAAAAAACACAAAGAAAAGATAGAATTTTAATCTCACAATAGAAGTGAGGTGTTTGGGGTTCGAACTCCGACCCCTGCATATATTATGCAATGTTCATACCAACTGAATTAATCTCACAAAATAAATGATAGAATTTTATTTATAAAAAAAGTGAAAAGAAAGAAAAGATTGATCCTGTGTGTATCACTTTCCTGTCAAGTGAGATATCTTAACAAAGGCTTTCACTGCAATATATTTCCATGATAGGTATATTTGGATATGTAAGGTGGAAGTAGCATTTGATAACAACTTGCTACGTTACTTATTGATATGGTGAGGTGAGCCAATATTGAGCAAGTGAGTGAGTGCCTTCTGTTGGAAACAGGAGGAATGTCGCTTCATGATGGACGTATTCTCTTCTCCTAATGGTTAGTACTCTCATTTCATGGTTTTCACCAAACTAAAAGAAACAAGCCAAAATTAATACTATTAAAAAACCCTCCTCCTACCAATTAAATAGATTGATTAAAAAACTAAAACAAGTTTCAATAAAGTAAGACAAATTCCCCCACCAACTAATCCTATGCAAGGAGGATATTCCTACTGTTCCAGCCGGCTTTTTTCTTTCTCAAATAAAAAATATACATTCTTTAAAAAATATATAATCTTAGATACCAGCCGGAGAAGAGAACTAATTTATTATTATTTATTTTTTTGACAAATTTACTACTATTATTAATCAGAGTTTTATATTGGTATGCATTTTCAATGTAAAAAAATTTACACATTCATCAACCACATCTTACCACATAGATAAATTTGAAGGTATTTTAAAAACTACCATAGCAAAATGAAATAATATATGATAATTCTATATCCGGTTAGATGCATGTGTAAAAAAAATATGGACAAAATTTAAGTGTATTTCATATGATTTTTCACATAAATTCATTTTTTATGGTTATAGCAAATTTTGAGAAAATTTTGAATTTAAGAAATCATTAATAGTTATAAACATTTTGTGTGAAGACCATACAAAAAACACATAATGCATCTAAGTTTTGTCTTTTTTGTAAACAGCCATGTATCAATTGAATTGTAAGATGTAAAAAAAAAAAAAAGAATTTTACTCCAAATTGATAATCACATAAAGATAAAGAATGCACTATTTATGAATTAAATAAATATGAAGAAAAATATATGGGGAGGGGGGACCTTGACTCTTGATGGAGAGAGAAGGAGAGAGAGAGAGAGAGATTACATGCCTCATCAAGCATGGAAAGAAGCTTGACCTTCCTTCTTTGATGTTCAATCCTATCTGCAGCAGACAAAGGAAGAGGAGGAGTGTCTTTTGATGAAGAGGAAGGAATAGAAGAATCACCAACATTGGAACAATTATTAGGGTTTGATGAATTTTGTCTATTGAACTTGGTCTTTTTAATAAACTGACCCCTTCCAACACTGCAAAACTCTTGAAGTAATTCTTGAGTAGGTTTCATGTATTTTGAATTTCTTAAAACATTTACTACTACACTTCCATATCCTTGATTATGACTTTGTAATAATTGGTATCCATTAATGGTCCCTCCTCCTTGCAATTGTAAATTCAATGCTTGTTGATGATTTAATTTGTACGGATATGATGAAGAAGATGGTCCTCCACTTCCACCTTGAATATTGTAATTATTATACATAAAACTACCACCATCTCCTCCTCCTCCTCCTCCCATTCGCAATTCTTCCTCGGCTTTTGCAGCTTCCAATGAAGAAGATAATGATAATGAAAGACCTTGAACACCTTGTCCTTGTCCTTCAACAGCACCTTCTTGAGTAGTAGTACTATTCCATGTGAATTGTCCAAAATTACCAGAATTTGGAAAACCTTGTAAGGAATTATTAGGAGGGTTAGGGAGTAACATGTGAAGAGTTGAAGAATTTTGATGATGAGGTGGAGGAGGAGGAGAAGATGATGAAGTTGTAGTTTGATGAGATTGAGAAGGGTTCATGAGAAAAAGTTGCATGGCAGCAGCTGAATCAGCTGATACATTAATGCTTGAAATCTGTTGCTGCTGAATCCCTTGTCTGTTATTACCATACCAATCATTTTCTGAAGCTGTTGTATGTGGATGTTGTCTTGAAGAAGAAGAAGAAGAAGAACGAAACGTTGCGGTTTCTAACAATTCAGCTGTTGAAGGATCAGCAAAATTAAACATCTCTGATAACATACCTGCTGTTTCATACACACCTCCTCTTTCTTCTCCTTCTGATAAATTCAACCCTTGTAGCAGCCTAACTTTGTCCCTTTGGATCTGTTGTTGCTGCTGCTGCTGTGACGACGATGATCTCTCGAATCCATTCGAGGGGAAGCCGAAGATTGCTTGCTGATAATCTTGGGACATAGAATTTGAAATTGAACAATCAAAGGTTCTTTGGTTTTGTTGTGTCTTCAAGTGAACAATGGAAGAAGATAGTGTTGCTATTCCCATGTTAAAATCATCTTCTTTTCTCAGCAACTACCACCACCTCCTTATAGTTATTCTCACCTTATTTTATATATATACACCACTGTCCAATAATTCAATTATCATTAATATTCATAGGACAGAAAAGTAACAAAATCCAAAAATAGTGTAAAGATAAATAATTAAATATGTATAGCTACCTAGCTAGGTAGCCAAGTAGAAATTAAGTGAAGAAATAGAAAAAATAGTGAATTTTTTTGTTTTCATCAATCATTTTCAACTTTGCTAAATTGATGATGGATCTGTGTGTGTTTGATTAATATATACATGTAAATACAACAGATATATGATATATGTACCTGTTAGATTTGCAGGGTATGAAAGGATGATGTAAAGCTTTCAGACATCGTTTTCTCTTCTGTGGTTTTGGTTGAAAGCTTCCACAGTTTCTTCTCTCTCTCTCTATCTCTCCTTTCTTTTTCTCTCTATTTGTTGTCTCCTGTCGTCTCTTTCTCTCCTTTTCTTTCTTTCTTTTGTTTCTCTTGGTGGTAAGTGTTATATTTTGCAATCACCTTCTGGAAAATGAAAATGAAAATGAAAGTGCAAGTTACACACTACATATATTATTAAATCAAAAGTAGAGGCTTTCTAACAACTGTTATTTTATATAATACTTGTTTCATATTGGAAAAATCCAACTACCGTGTTAAAAATAGATAAAGACTAAAAAAAATTATAATGATAAATGATATACTCTCTTCAGCTTACAAACACAAGGGGTTAGTAAGTATGAGTGATTGGTCTCACATCTACTATAAATGAAGGAAATATATGATATATAAAAGAGATAACCTATATACCTAGTACGTTCAGGGTTATACCTAATAATTTCATGTTTTGGATAAAAATGTAATGTCAAAATCTCTTAAATGTCAATTAGGGTAAATTAATTTAACTTCTTTAAAAAAAATCTCTTGGAGGTCCCAAAGATTGTTGGACTTCAAGTGTGAATGATGATTCATGTACCTAATACTTTAAGGTTTTGTGAATGATGACTCATATACTTAACATCTTGCTCCCTCCCTAACAAAATATATATAAAATTGAGTCAATAAAAGTTGATGTATTTGGTTAAATTTTAAACCAAATACGTCAACTATTTTGACTCAATTTTGCTTATATCTTACGATTGAGATAATGTTTTGCGTAAAGATGTGGTGTCGGGATCTTAGACGTTTCTCAGACTCTTCAATAATATGTTTGATTCTAATTTTTTGTAGTACAAATGTTTGATTCTAATTTTGCATAACAAAAAATTAATTCTAAATATGTATAATTTGATTTTTACCCATGTTTATCAGAGTGAACCAATATGATTTTGTAAATGTTACACTGAGTGGAATTTATTTTGCCATGTTTATTTGATTTATTTTTCCATGTTTATATGCTTTCAAGTAGAATTTATTTTTTCTTCAGAATTAACTTCAATATAAAATTAGAATTTGTAATATTTGCTTCTTGTATTGATTTTTAGCTTCATTTTTATAGAAATTTATTTAAATATAAATCAATTCACTTACAATTTACCTTTAATAATTTTGTTTTAACAAGCATACCTTTAATAAAATTAATTTTAAACAACCAAATTTCATCAAAACCAGACACACAATTAGACCCAAAATAAAAAAATTAATATCATGCTAGACTCTATCTAGTGGGTCTATTCACTAAATTATCCACCATCAAACCCAACAATACTAAAAGGAGTGAGAAAGATAACAGAGAGAAAAAGAAAGCGATCGCTGTCCTCTTTCTTCTTCGGTCTTCACCTCTTCCTTTTGTTTTTTCCCCACCAATAATGTCCTTTTATATTTGCTTTAATTTTTTTTATCTTTATATGCTATTATTCAATTTGACACAAATGTATATGTTAACATAAACGGTAATTTGCTCCAAAATATAGCATAAATGGTAGAAAAATAATGTTGGAGGAAGACTTCCCAAGTTGTTCCCCCAATTTACTATTTTACCGCGTGAAAAAAATTAGATCATATATTTTAGAAATGGTTCTTTCATAAAGTGGTAGAACTCACATCGATTTCAATGTTAGAGAGAACGTGTTGATAAGAGAATATTCATAGCACTTTGTATTCATAAGATGGTCTACTACTTAAAGAAATATTCATCGCTTGCAATGAAGGTAATTACTTTATTTTGTCTACACAACTAAACTACAAACATAATAATTGTTGCAATTACAAGTCAAAGAAAGGAAGGGATTAACGTTTTCGGCAAATGATGATTACAAGGAATTTTAACATAAACAGACTACAGATTTGGATACTACTATCATGGTTTTTTGGTCTTTAAAAATAATGCACGCGTGACGTAGGCACCTTTACAAAAGATAAATAAAATACACGAATGCTAATTGCTATGCTATTGCAAAGAAATTTTTATTTGGTTACTCGTACAGAAGCTTCTTGATGCCATACTTATACATAAAATAATCACTTAGGAAGTTTCCACGCCATCTAACAATGACTAATCTTCGTCGAAGAATTTCTGAAAAACATAAGACGGGTTGTTCCCTTTCAACCAAATTTTTTGCGTATGCATGAGTCATAATCAAACACTTAACCACATGCTTATGAGGTCCTAATCTCTTACTACTTGAACCGAATCATTTGTTGGTAACTTGATTAGCTTTTATATGTATGGTGTTAGAAAATTAGCACAATATGTCATCCCTTTTTGGCTTTTATGTCATTTGAATACGTCCTTTGGAAACCAACGCAAACTACCGAATAAATAAATAAGTAAATAAATAAAAATAAAGTACAAGGTCATCCCAATTATCCAAACTACCACCATCTTTTAGACATGTTGAAATGGCCACCATGCCCTGATTAATCATTGCGTATTTATTGAGCTTAGCCCCTTTAGTTGGTAAGGTCATTTAGGTCATATGAGCTGCTATAAATTCACTAATTAGCTAGTTAACAAAAGTAAAGTAAGATTAGGAAAGATAACTTACTTTTTAGAAATAAAGAGGGTTGCACGAAGTTGATCGATGGCACGTACGGGTTATTGGATGAGCAAAACAAACAAGTTATGTTTGTGTGGGAGAAATAGGGATTTGATTTGTGTGGAGACAGCACATTCAAACCTTTCGAACTTGTTTGATAATCCAAATTTTAAGTTAGAGTTTAAAATTTATGAATAACTTAAATATGAACTTAAAATTTAGACCGTTCGATTAAAATCAAATAATCTAAATGTGTTGCGGTTAGACTATACTAAATCCAATAAATAGGGTATGAAAAATACTTATAACTGTGGTTTGAACCTATCAGTATCACCATGACTATGTTCATTTTCCCTTTTGGTCTATAACAAATAATTTATATAAGAAAATGGATAAAAATATGATATTTAATAATACGTTTTTTGAAAAAAAAGATATATAGGAGAGTGGACAATTATCATATTTGTAATTATTACATTTTATCACGTAAGTTTAGTCAAAAAAATAATGTTATCATGTAGGATTCTTACATTTCTTGTCAATTTTTTCTCGTAACAAGCCTTCTCCCTTTATTTTTACAAGAGTTTATAATGTCATACCTTATTTTACTAATGGATATATTAAGTTTAAAATACCATATCAAAAAATAATTGAAGGTAAAAATGTATTATTTGTGTTCACATATATAGTATTATATTTATTTTCCATTTAAGCTCATAAAATATTAACTTATATAATTCTTATAGGTGTAATCATCTTCAAGGTTATTTTATAGGGTTAAATATATTATTGGTCTCTATAAATATATCAACTTTTCGTTTTAGTCCCTCTAAAAAATTTCTTCAACTTTTAGTCCTCCAAAAAAAATTATCTTCACTTTTGGTCTCTCATTTGAAATAAACTCATGTAGAATTCATATTTTAAAGTAAAATTTTGCAAAAAAATTATAATATTATAAGGACCTTTCCAAAAAAAATAGATTTTTTTACCAAAACATGAATTAAATATGAATTTTTATATTTTTTTATGGTAAAAAATTCATATTGAATTTATCTTTTGTTAAAAAAATCTTTCTTTAGTGATTTTTTATAATATTCTATATATTTCTACACAATTGCATTATTATTATTTTTTTTAAGCAAAAAGAGGTGCAGATGGTGAACCAACTGCAACACCCTAGAAATATATAGATAAAAGAAACAAGAACAAAAGGAAAGGGGGACATAAACCAAAACCTTCTCAAACAAAGAAAAAGCAAAACAAGAAAAACAAAGCAAGATAGAAAATAAAAAGCAAAAAAAAAAAAACCAAAAGATAGCAAGGAGAGAAACAAAACCCAAAGATGGACTCAAATCAATTTGGAGGTCTTCCCCTAGAGTGAGTGTTATGAATCTGAAAATGTTTCTGCACCTTTTTTCTCTTAGACTTAGACACCTCAATAAAAAGGCTCTTCTACAGCAACAGAACGGTTCTTCAAGTAGTTGATAGATGCCTCTCTTTCTTCCTCATAAGTATAAACCCGAGGCACACTTGTAAAAGCATCATTGCCTTTCAAATATGGTCGCAAAATCTCCAAGTCATGAGCAATGTTAGGATTTAAAACCTCTTTAGAAACCATGACATTGGAAGAACCTAAACCATACCAAGCTGGGTCTTGATTATAGTCTAAGTCTGTCACAGCGTCACTCTTAGGACCAACGATGCGCATATCAGGAAATTCGTTGCTCTGTTGGTCTACACCTTGTATTTCAGTCATAGCTTCAACAAGTGTTGATTGAACCTAAATTGCCCCAACAGAAGTGCTAGAATATAGTTCTTCCTCAAGGTTTATAACATCACCCACCAACACATTAGTTGTTACTTCCTTAGACCTCATTATGTCACGGATAATAGGATCTTCATCAACCACAGTATTACTACAGCCTTGCACATGCCTTTTTGGGACATTCTTAACAAGATTATCCTTAGTGGACAACTTTTCACTAGCAATTTTGTTGGCAGGATTTTTTTTACAATGATCCGTTGAATGACCAATAGAATTACAAGTGAAACAAAAGTATGGAGGATGCTCATACTCAATCTAAATGTCAAAAGAAAAATTATCTCTTTCAACACACAGAGTATCAGGAATAAATCCAGCAAAATTGATATCTACTAGAACACGAGCATAATGACCAAATGAATTGTTTATAGTATTCTCATCAATTATTACAGGGGTACCAATAGCCCCAGCAATCTCAAAAAGGATTCTATCTTGCCAATATTTCAGTGGAAGATAATGAAAACGTACACATACCTGACTATTGGTTTGAGTCTGATTAGAGGAAGTAAAATCCGGAGTCCAGTGCGATTGGTATAGGGACTAAATGTAGTAATTGAAAATTTTATAGGGACTAAAAGATGAAGGAAAATTTGAGAGGGACTAAAACGAAAAATTGGTATATTTATAGGGACAAAAAACATATTTAACCCTATTTTATATTAAGTAATAATAAAGTGGAATAATAAAAATTTAAAAATAAGTTATTAACTTTTATGTCCAATATTTGTTTTTAATATTATCTATAAATTCTTCTTCAAAAAAAATATTATCTATAAATTCATTATTAACTTTTTAGAAGTTGAAAAAATATTCTTTACTTCTCCAAATTTTTATATAATATATTTATTTTAATATCTATATATACTAAGTAAAATTTTGCACACTTAATTATGGTCCTCTCTTATAAAATTTCAATACTGATAGAAATGCACATAATATTATTGTTGAGAATTTTTAGCATTATTGCAACGACTTACAAATATTGCTCTTAGATCTATATTTTTGCCAACAAGCTAGTTAATTGTCGTTGGAAAAAAGTCACTACCAATGTCTTTATTCTTGTAGTATATGTACTAATAGCCATATTTAGTTTTTTTTCCTTTCAATAACAACTAAACAGTCAATAATAATGATAATAAAATCTCATATATCTTAACCATTACAATCAATGGTAAAGACAAAATGGACTTTTCTGAAAATATATTATTAGTGTTTTTAAAAATACGGGGTTTTATTGCATGATGTTTACTAGCATAACGTGTTTCACATCACCTATAAATAAGATCTTTTTGCTCCCAAGACTTAAAGAATGTGATATAAAAAATAATATGGTTGAAAATTCAAGGGCCTAGGCAGCGATTACTTTATGTGTACATACAAAGCAAAATAAAATAGCATGATTTGAATATTTTTCCTAACACGTATACTTTGTATAATTGTATATCAACTAATATACCATTAGTCATTGACGTGTACACAAACAACCATAAATAAAAATAGATTTCCACAATGATACATATATAACGCACTTGTTCTCGTAAATATAACTCAGTTAGTAGGGATATTACAGTATGCAATGACTGGATTGAAAAGGAAGTTTCCTCACTTAATCACCTTAAACGATGAAATTATAACCACCAAATAGTATACCCCTCTTGCATATGTCCATATAGACTATAATATAAATACATAGAAACCGTCAAATCCAGATCATTTGTATCCTTATGGCTAGTATTAATCATACCTAGTTTTATACTAAATATTTTTTGGACAGTTACGTAGTTTTATAATTACCAATTAAGGATAACTGACGTTCGTTTACAATAAGGAATTTGGACGGAAATGTAGAAAAGGGGGAATCGTCTTTCTTTGAGATGTGACTATAGCAACTAACTAACAATGCTTAGCTTGAGCAATCTTAAGACTCTAATTTGCACCTCATTACTCAAACACTCAATTGAGAAGGGGAAACGAACGATTCACTTTGCTTTTCTTTTTCCAAGTACAAACTTAAAGGCAATTGACAGCTCAACAATCTTCTACATATGATGTGATGCAACTAGAGAGAACTTCATTGATTTCCTTTTTCATGTGTATAAAAGTTAAATTTATATTATCAAATTTTAAAAATATAAGAAGTAAATAGTATCTTCATGTTAGGCTAATAAGAACTTAAGTCTCAGATTAGTCACTAATTTAGCAAATTACTTGAAATGCAAGTAATCTAAGATTTGTTAATTAGTGCTTGAAGTTGGCTATGAATATGCCTCACTTCTATCAATCATAGAATAATGAATCACTTTTTTTTTTTTGGGTAGATAAATAATAAATCACTTTTACTTCCAACAAAACGGAATATGTTAAACATTATCATTATAGTCACATTCTCAAATATGTTTTTTATTAGTTAACTTTAATCATCAAATATGTCTTTTATTAATTAGTTTGATCCTCAATTTATTTTTTATTAGCAGTCAATTTATTCTTGAGAAATAACTAAAGAAAATGGACGCAAAATGTATTTCGTATTTTCAAATATTTACCAACTACAATTGTATCTCTTTCTTTCATATGAATCTCTCAAAAATTGTCCAAAGATAGACTTTTACTATTTTTAGTAAAAAAAAGTTAAATTTTATAATAATAATAATAATAATAATAAATAAAAGTATATTTAATATTTTGAAAACTTTTACTAAAAATGGTAAGAGCTGTATTCTAAAAAAAAAAAACACTTATAAACCCCATTTTTTAGATGTTCGTATTTGACAAACCCAAACTAAATAACATAATCACACACATTTAGGCTTTGTTTTGAAGTTAAGAGGGCGGGAGAAGGGACTTCGGCAGTAGAGAGGAGAGGGAAAATGAGAAAAATGTTCATCTTATTTAAGAGAGTGGTTTTGAAGATAATGATGAGGAAATACTTATAATTAATACATTTAAAAATTTGAGATTATTATAAAGAGATAAAAAGATTTAAAGGACTTGTTTAAGCTCTTCAAATTTGTAAAACGCTGGCGAGTATCATTTTATCTTAAACATTTGTTTTTATCAAGTGGGGGGTATTTTGTATGCTTACTAGTACCATTTTTATCAAGTTTGATCACTTTTATGTGCACACACATCTTTAAATATCACGTTTTGAGCAAGTGCCGCACTAAATTTGGAAAGTTAGAAGGTACAATAACCCACCCCTTTGTTTTAGGTTGTTAATCATTTAAAACATAAAGGCCACACAACATTGTACCGTCTCTAATGTTTGTCTTTTTGGTGTCATTATACGTTTTTGTTTGAGAAACATATTACAGCATATTTTAAAAATGGTACTAGTAAAATATGTAATTGTCTTTTTGGTGTCATTATACTTTTTTTCTTTAAAGAATCTATAATTTCCAAATTCACACACATTATAAGTGCTCAGAAATGGGAAAATTGCAAATTTTAACATGCACCTCAACTTATCTATCGTTCATACAAATGGGATCCAAAGCAGATATGGGTAGAGGTAAGGGTGGGAAAAGGTCTGGCCGCTTGTCAGGGGTCTATGGTCTGATCTACTAAAAATTCGGCCGACCTAACTCATTTAATAAATAAGTCAAGCATGAGCTTTTTAAAAAGCTTATTAATTTAAATGCGTTATGCTTAGGCTTATAAAAAAGTTTATCAGGCCTATCAGGTCGGCCGTATATGAATATATTACATTTTCCCGCATTTATTATTTATATAGTAATACAAAAAAAAAAACAAATCCTTCAAATTCTCATATAAATTTGGTGATTTTTTTTATCACATTGAAGATTTTATGCATTTTGTTACTACTTAAGTGTTGATTTTGTTTTCAGTTTCTTACTGTTTGAAGGTTTGTTAAGTTATCATTAAATCCCCATATTATTATTTGATTTGTGTGAACTTTTGAGGTTTGGTACTAATATGCCCAAGGTTAAGTATGGTTATCAGATTAAGTTTGAAATCCTTCTTGTTATCAGACATGATTATTCTTGAGTTTTTATCCATCTATAAATTTTACGATTGTGTTTTATTAGTTTAATGTGTATCTAACTAATGTTTATCTCTACATTAAGTACGTTGCACAAATTGATAAGAAAGAAAAATGGATGAATGAACTCTACTTGAAATTTGTAATACAAACTAGACTTTTAGACAGACTAATGGTCAAACCATACTTTTAAAAAGGTCAGACTTGACTTAAAATATAGCTTTTAACATGTAAAAGGCAAAGGCTTAAGCCTTAACTTTTTTAACTAGGCCAAACCTATTTAAGCAAAGTCTGGTTCAGCCCGGCTCATTTCCACCCTTAGATAGAGTGGAGGATGCTTAGATTAATGTGACGCTGACAAGTCTCATATTTACACAATCTTTGTTGTATTGCTTATATTATAAAATAAGAAATATTATTTGTATAATATTTTGAGATGATTTTGAGACAACTCTCTCTTCCTCTTTCTCTGTATATTGTTTTTGTCCAATTAAAATAGAGAATAGAAGGTTGTTTTAAAATTTTTCTTTAAAATGGTTATACAAATATTATTCCTTTTATAAAATTTCAACATACACCATTATACCTTAAACATTGTTTTTTATTGGGTTAAATATTTTATTGGTCCCTATAAAAATTGGAACTTCTAAGTTTAGTCCTTACTTAATTTTAATAGCTTTTTTAGTCCCTATAAAAATAATTTACTTGTAGTTTTAGTCCCTACAAAAACAAAGTTTCTCTAATTATCCTTAAACTCTTACATTTTTTAGCGATTTTTTTGAGACAAGTTTAGAACATTCCAAATGGTTCGTTTACTAAAATTTAGAATTTTTTAAATGAAATGAATTAAATATGAATTTTTTTAAAAGGCAAAAGTTCAAAATAAAAGTTAAAAATCTGGACGTAGAAATAAAATTTTGAAATAACTTTTTGCATATGAATTTTTAGTAATGTTCTTAACACTTCTTTAAAAAATTGTTCAAAAACTTAAAAGTTTAAGCATAATTAAACAAATTTAGATTTAAAAGGGACTAAAACTAAGTGCATAAATTTTTTATAAGGACTAAAAGAACTATTAAAATTAAGTAAGGACTAAATTTAAAAGGTTCCGGTTTTATAGGGGCCAAGTATCATATTTTGCTAAAACTATCTAATATAAACCTTACATATGTGTGATACTGCCCTTACCTACTGATGTAAAGGCCTAACTAAAATTAATTGTATGTAAATATAGCGGAAAACCCAAACCTTCAGATATCCTACGATGTTAAGCAACCAAAACCTTGCCGTTTTGCTTTAAAATTAAGCCTCGTGGCTCTCCTACATCACCAAACCTTAGTCTCGTCTAGTTTCCCTCGTTGTTGGTTGAAAAGGTTTAAACCCATTTAATAATTTGAATATACTTTAATGAGTGAATCGTAGGGAAAAAAACTATTGTTTAATATATCTTTCTAAATTCTATGGTGTCCTAAATGAAGTTCAGATGACAAAAGACGAGGTTAAGAAATTTGATGTGTTGGATGCAGCCTCATGAAATCAAACCTGTAATATTCATCTTCAATGTTTAAAACAACGGTTTGGTACTCTACCCACAAAAACGAACACCCTAAATCAAGAATTATGATGAAGAAGAGGGTTTGGAAAACATTTAAAATACATGCAAGACCCTTTTTTTTAACAAAGAAACCAAATCCAAGAGGTTGATTTAATCGTATTTAGAATATCTTCCACCTCTGTGTTCCTACAAGAAAATGTAATCTCATTCCAAGTCTCTCAAATATTTCAAATTGTTGCATACCAAATAAGAGTTGGCCCTTTCCGATGTTTTATTGCAAGAAGAAGATGAAAAATTATTGAGAAGAGAGACATCATTTTCCGATAAAATGACTCTCATTCTGATCCGCTTAAAATCATATATCAAATCTTTCGGACAAAAGTAAACCTACAAAACAAGTGGTCTTCCATCTAAGTTTCCGCAAGTACGAAATCTTCCAAGAATAAGTTGCCTAGAAATTTTTTGAATCTTTTGAGGCGCAAAGCTAGTCTAAGTTCCCCTCAAACCCCTTTGACAAGCGGCACTCAAAGAAAAAGAAGAAAGATGTTTATCACTCAAAATAACATATAAAGATTTAACGGTAATTTTTTGTGAGGTTTCAAGCACCCAAATCCACTTGTCCATCTTGTTTTTTTTATCATACTATTTGCTTAGCTCGCCCAATGATTGCTCATCTCTACCAAATAGCCTCCACCTCCATTTAAGATCCTAATGTCAATCATCGTCAAGCCAATGCCCCATTTGACTCACCTTGCAATTTTTTTTATATACAACTTAAATAATGTGGAAAATTTCATGAAAGAGGTTTCGACCCTAACCATGTATGGTGCCAAAAAAAATGTTGATCTCCCATTATCAACTTTTCTTCGCAAATTCCATATATCAACCTTGGTCATTTGACGATCCATTTCCAATAGTACACATATCCTTCCACCAAAGAGAAGGATATTTGAATCTATCTCTTGAAAAAAGATTTGAGGGGTAGTTGAGTCTTCCATTGTACTTTGCCTTCATCACTTTTTTTTCACAAAAGCTATTCTTCATTCTAGAATCACCACTTCCACTTTTCTAGAATAGTCAAATTAAAAAAATGTGAAGGCCTTGATGCCCTAACCCCCTCCTCTTGTGATTTACAAATATCCTCCCACTTCCACTTCTCTAGAAGAGGCAAATTTAAAAAAATTCAAGTCTTTGATTCCCAACACCCTCCCTCTTCCTCCGTTGATTTACATATTGCCCCACTTCACCCAAAGAATCATTTTAGTCGGTATCCCCCTCCCCCATAGAAACTGCCTTTGAATTTGCATTATCCTCTTCCACACTTTACTCGGCATTTTGAGAAAAGAGATAAAGAAAATAGGAATTGAGGCCAACACCAAATTAATAAGAATCACCCTCCCTTCAACTAATTATGAAAGTGTTATGAAATCAAACTCACCCCGTTGTATTTTTAAGGTGTTCTCTTTGAATTTTTTGCATAGTTTTCTTCATTTTATCCTTTATAATAAGTGATTTAATTTGTTGGGTAAGAAAATGTGAGTATTGTATAAAATACTCTTATCATCCGTTTGATAGGGGATTTTTGAAAGTTTTAGAAGGGAGGGTTTTGAAAGGTTAAGTCTATATTATGATATACATTTTTTTGGTGGTGATACTATGATATACATTTGATATTTTATAAAAATTAAAAGAACATCAAAACAAATGATCATATAATAGTTCAATCACATTAAATTAATTTTAAAAAAAAAACATTTTATAATATTCATAACTTTTTTTATATAAAAATTCTCTCCCCTCCTAAACTCCATCTCCATCCAGACATACCCTTAACCTTAATTCTTATGTTATGTGAATTCCTTAGTGTGCCTAATCACAATAAGGGACTTTATCTCACAAACCCTAATTGATGTACAGTATGAATTAGTTTTACATGCAATCTGGTATGAGATAAACAAGACACTAGGAAAATGCCAAAAGATCATTTGGAAACTTCTGACACTAAATAATTCCTCCAGCACAAACATAAGACACTCTAAAGATTCTAACCTATATATTTAATCAATTGGAGTCACCATATAAAGATACCACCATGCCTTCCTTCAAAAAAAGAAAAAGATACCACCATGCCTGTATCTTAATCTGATACTGATAGGGTGTTGTTCTCTTAGATGATTACATTAGGCATTAGCTAAGGGACCAACATTCTCATTATCTAATTTGATCCTACATACTAATTTTTTAAAGGCTAACACAACTTTTAAAATACTTAAAGTATATTCAAAATTCATTTGACCACATGTTATTAAATAAGTCCAAATTTCATATTGAATGGGAGAAAGGTTGAAAATGTGTTTATATGTCCAACGCGATTTTGGATAGTGGATAATCAACATCTTACAATCTGATTTTATAATGACCGGAGTATAGATCCAACTTCACATATTAAGAATATATAAACTATTTTTTTCTCATCTTTAATTTTACCTTTGGAATAAGAATAAATACATAAATAAATAAAATAGCATTTATAATTATGGGTGTGGTGATTGCAGGGATTGGGAGGCCTTATAAGCATGGACCCATATGGAAAATGACTTGATATTATTGAAAGCATAGCAATTGTGATAACGAAAAACAGTACTGTGCTACACTATATGAAATAAAATGAATATGTTATATAATAATGTGGTCCTAAACTTGATCGTGTAAGGGGGTCCAGGTGGCACGGCCGCCGGCAACAGGGGTGTCCACAGCCAAGTGGGAGGTGTGGTCCAAAAGAAATGAACCGTGCTTATGCCATGACACGTGACACAAAAAGAAAGGTGACAGTCTGTTTTGTTCATGAGCATAGAATAATAATATGATGATATTTGGTTTGTAGGGAAATTAAACTTGGAAGACTCTTCTAGTCCAAGGTGTATCTACCCCCACAAAATCACCTGAATCTCAAGTCTGCCTTTGACATTTTAAGATGAAATTTTGTAAAAAAATTCAGATTTTAGAAGACTCTCCCTCCCCTCATAAGATTGTCATAAGTCATAACACATTATATGTTGACAAATTTAAAATTGTGTTTTTTTATTTTTTTTTATTATTATTTTGGTAAGCTTAAATTTAATTTTGTACAAATTTATATCTTTTTTCGAAAAACTCGAATTTTGAGTTTGTTGAAACATGAATGTGTTTTGTAAAATTAAAATTAAAGTTATTTATCCTCGTGAACTTAGCTCAGTTGGTAGGGATATTACATATTATATGCAGGAGTCAGGTTCGAACCCCGGACACCCCATTTCTCCACATTTAATTGTGTAAGCTCGAACCACTAGACTACTTGACCAAAAAAAATAATAAAGTTATTTTTTTATATAAAATTGTTATTCTAATAAACTCAAAATCAACTATATCGAACATATTTCTATTTCCACAAATTCAAAATTAAGTTTGTCTAATATTTTTTTAAAATAATTGTTATTTCAACAAATTCAAATTCAATTTTGATGGGATCTATTAATTTTCATACTAAAATTTTGAATTTACACAAATAATAAAAATTGGAGTAAAAATGATTTATGAAATAAAATTTGAGTATTTTACGTAATTTATATAGTTTGTTGGGGTAAGACTAGGAGGTACCAATTGGAAGGTTGGAAGTAAAATTCGCCGACTTCTTTTTGAGTTTTATATATGCAGGGGATGGGTCTATGCATGCAGTGGCCGGTCCATAACTAAGCCCATTAATGCAAGAGTTTTTTCTTTGAAAATTGCTCTATTTTCTTTGATGGTTACTTTTTTGACATCTATCGTTTCCTATAAACACATGAAAATGATCAAAAATACAGTGGTAGTTAACTACCGTTGGCGCTAGGTCTTTTTTCTTATTTACATGTGTCTCTAGGAAACAGTGAATGTCAAAAAAGCAATTCTCATTTCCTTTTGGTTTTGATCATTCCCTTACTTTAGTGTGAGTTAACTCACGCTCGGCATTTTTTAGCGTAAGTTAACTCACACTGATACTGTTGCGGCGCGAAAAAAAAGAAATGGCCACGAGTGTAAACACTCGAAACGATAACAGAGTCGCCACCGAACTTTATTTATCCCAAAAGAGGAAAGGAAAATATCGATAAAACCTTGGATGAACATGGTGTGTGAACCATGAGATGGGTTCAGAAGTTGGTTATGCTAGAGGAAGGTGTTAGCACCCCTCGCATCTGTTGTACTTAACAAGAACCATTTAGGGGAAGGTTCGTTTACTCACAGGTTTAGGTTGTCTGTCTATATGTTGGTTTCTTATTTCTACATTATTAAAACAAGAAAAAAAAATTATTTGGGGTGCTTAACGAAATGTTGTTATCCCTCTTCTACGTATTCCCGTGTGCAATGAGAAACTCAAAGCTACGTAGTTCTTTGTAAAAAAGATTTGCGGGTTGATTATTTTTAGCGAATAATGCTTACTCCCTCCGGACACATTTATAAGCAAAAAAGCATTTTTAGATTCATTCAACACTTAATGTATTTGGTTAATATTTAGACCAAATACATTATGTATTCAATGAACCTAAAAAGTACATTTTTGCTTATAAATGTGAACGGATGGAGTATGTTGCATTCCGCTAATACAATAATGCTTGTTTGCTTGCATTAGGAGGCTTAGACATGTGTATGTGTCACAGGAATGGATAAAACAATATCCGGTTAGAGAAAACAAGTTAATAACGAATAACGTTTATGTCACATTCCGCCGATACAAACAAAGTTTGTGTGCTCGCATTAGGAGGCTTAAACTTTGCGTGTGTTGGAGGAATGGATAAAACATTATCCATTCTTTTCTTAAAAAAATGAATTTAAGTCTGTTGGATTGATTTTAAAGTTTTTAGAATGAGGATGATTCCAAGATCACGAGCCATATGTCAGGGATTGGAACCATCCGGGGTGTGAAAAGTCATACGTCAGATCAACCCTTTTTCATTCTTTTTATTATGAAAATATCTTAAATTAGTAGTGAGGATAGTTCCAAGATCACAAGTCAAACATCAGGGATAGGAATTATCCGGGTGTGAAAAGTCATACGTCAGATCGACCCTTTTTCACCATGTTTATTATGAAAATAACTTAAATTAATAGTGAGGATAATCCCAAGATCACGAGTCATACGTCAGAGATAAGAATTATCCGGGTGTGAAAAGTTATACGTCGGGTCAACCCTTTTTCACTATGTTTATTACAAAAATAACTTAAATTAATAGTGAGGATGATCCCAAAATCACGAGTCATATGTGAGGGATAGGAATTATCCGGGTTTGAAAAATCATACGTCAGATCAACTATTTTTTAGTATGTTTATTATAAAAGTAACATTTGTTTAATCAGACAGTCCAAACATGAAAAGAAAGGTGAAGGGATAGAAGATAAGAGAATGCAATATAAATATGAAAATGAATGTATGAGAATACAAGTAAGTCAATATACATCAAGACTTGGAATAGATATAAATTAAAGAACAAATAAACAATGCATGAATGAAGCAAATGAATAAATAAAATAAATTAATATATATATATATATATATATATATATATATATGGTTTTTTTCCTTTATCATTTGAAAATTGAAAAGTGTAACAAAATAGATGAGTATATTTACACTTATTTTTTCATTATCCAAATTATACCTTTAAACAACATTTTATATAATAAAGATTGTTGTTAGTGTCATTAAAAAAAGAATTTAGATTATATTTTTTTGTTATATTGTTGGTGTCATTGAAATAGATAATCATGGTTAGTTTCATTTGTTATAACTTGAAAGCAACAAACATTTATATTTTTAGCTTGAATCAAAATAAAAAATTTATAAAAAAAACAAGGTTCATAACTTTCAAACATTAACGCAATAAAAAATTAGTTCGCTAGTAATAATAACAATAAGAATAACAACAACAACAATAACAACACTTCCCTATGTCGTTGGCCTTAACCCCAACCACCTGATACATGGAGTAGTCAGCCTATAACCCTCGTGAGCCAACTCCTTGGAACCATATTTGTAAACACTCATAATTTTGATTCCATAAGGGTTGCAATCCATAAAGCAAACAACGTCAAGTCCTAGTTCAGTACTTAGTCTTGAGAGGAACACCCGCGTACTAACATCGGGTTGTCCGCATCCCGTGAGGATGATACATGGGACTTGCTTGAAGAAACCCGACTTACGCAACACTTCAAAAAAACTTTGTTTTTCTACTACAATAATGAGTAGCGCTTCACTTGAAATAAGTTCACAATCTTTAACAAGGTCAATGGATATAGGATAAAATATATTTGAACAATCTATCATGTTATCACCATGGTAAAACTTTAGATTACCAGAGATCCAACCTTTTGGATTTTCCGAGATTAACAAACTACTTCTTGAGCATTTGAAAATTAAACATATCATTCGAATACTAGCATCAGAAATCGTGTCAGGAGGGAACAAACTAGGATTAAGGTAATGAATAGCACACCTAGTAAGAGGATCATTCTCCTCGTAAGCTTGCACAATATGCTTCATCAACTCATACATTCTTGCGGACTTAGTCGGGACTGTGCCGTCAAGAGCCAAATAGGAACGTTGTTTCACGTGGCGTTCCAATGCGAATCTACCAATTGATTTCACATACACCTTGTGACGGTCCAGCTTTCAATGATTCTTATCATCCCTTTAACTTTCCTGAGGACATCTTTCTCCGTAAAATCTATGTATCTTGATCCCGATCTTAGTTTTTGGGGAAAAGGGGTTTAGTTTTTGCAGATTTTAAGATTTCGATAATTTCTTTCGTGTGTTTTGTGTGTTGTGATGTTGGGAGAGGTTTAAGAGATGGAAGTGATGAGGGGGAGGGGGTGGAACGGCAACGTTTCATGTTTTAGGTTTGTGTTAGGTGTTCGGTTAAGTTTGAGAACATTAGGTTTCCGGTGAAGTTTGAGATAGAGAATCAACAACAACAACACCTCCCTAAAAAAACAACAACACTAAGAAATGTGTCAAAAAAAAAAAACAACACTAAGAATAGCAAGTATAACAACAATAATAATAGTCATTAGTTTCTTTCTCTCCCCACCCCCTTTATCTAAAACTTTAACTTTAACATACTTCAATTATATTATAATCTAGGATTCGTAAGCTTTATGATTTAAAAAATATGACAAACTAGATCGAATACATCTATACTATATATAAAGAAAATATAAGATTTTGGGCTGACTTTTTCATTATCTCAATTATACACTAAAACAAATTTTTCTATAATAATGATTGTTGTTGGTGTCGTTAAAAGGATAAGAGTTTAGATTATATTTTTTTGTTATTTTGTTGGTGTTTTTGAAATAGATAATCATACTTACTATAAAAGCTTATTATGTCAAACTAACAAAAACCCTATTAACTTGACTAATTTTTCTCTCTTGATTGATTAAACATGTGTAGAATGCTAAAACACACAAGAAAGGGATACCAATTTGTTTTCTTATAATAACAATAACAACAACAACAAGAATAACAATAATGTACTATATATAAAGGAAATAACTGAACTGAAAAGTAATACATAAATTACATTAAGACACACGCTCTGTAGAAAATTATGAATATAATATCTAATATGTGTAAAAAATTGAATAAGGCAACAGTGAAAAAAATGCAACTGATGAATTTTAATAAAATGGATTTAAGAAATGTTCATTAAATAACAAATGTATGAATTCATGTTAATAAGCCGTTTCAAGCATTGCGATAATTAGTGAGTAAGAAGTAGCTATTCAATGGGATAAGAAATTTCTCTTAAGTATAACACATCAACACAATAGATGACTTGTCCACTATCTTGATTATAATTGCATGTGTTTAAAATACTAATAACCTAGAGATATAACTCTTTAATCCTTTTTGTTTGTAATGAGATGTGATATATAATCTATTGTGTGTGAAAGTAACACTATTGAGCGAAACTTGAATTCAAGTGATAACTAAGCGCTTGTACTATTTAGAATACCCTCAAAACTAATTTTGCATGAATTGCAGACGTGAGAAATGAATGTGAAGAAAAAATTGTCGTTATTTTTATTGAAGAAAAAAACATACGAAATTAAACCAACAAAATACCACAAAAAAGTTTCGGCAACGTAGAAAAAGGCAGACACTTGTCAAAAAACCGCTCAAAACACATTTCACCGTCGATAATTCAAGCAAAACCCATAAACCACCCAATGAATCAAAAATTGAAAAAGGGTACTTAAGAAAACAATGACAACATGAAAGAAAGATTACAAAATGTACATGTTGTGAACAAAAATAGAAGCTTTGAATACCTGTATGCATGGTTCTAAAACTTGAAAGATGTAAGAGATGTGAAGCGGATCAAAGATCAATTCAAAAACCATAAGAATAGTGTCCCAAAGCAAATTGATTTTTTTTTTTCTTTCTAGATTCCAATGGTCACTACCGAAAGCCTTTCCCTTCATTCATGGTGGTGTTTTTCCTCCATAAAACAAATATGTTATGAGATAAGATATTGGGAATGAGAATAGTTGTAAGGTATTGGAAGAACGTTCCAAAATTAATAATTGAATTGGTACATAAACTGAAGAAACAATGAATGGAGGTTTATAGGAAAGGGTTAGTAAGAAGAGTGTACGTTTCTTTTCTTTTATTGAATTACATTATTTTATGAGCTCCTAATGTTTGTAAGAAAAGTTGAGCACATATTCAAACTCATACATCAGTAGAAGCAAAAACATTAATTGAAAATAAATAGGCGAGAAGTTAAGATAATGTGAGAAACAAAACTTATAATCACTTGTGTTTAGTTTACAATGTTTAAGCATTTTTAGAGGTGCCACATAGGCACAATCTTAGTATTAGAATGAATCAAGTTTATAATTCAAAGGTAGATAGATAGATAGATAGATAGATAGATAGATAGATATAAACTACTTTACATTTTCTCAATATAGTCCCAAATTTGTTTGCGTTGAATTGATCTTCACTGATAGCTTTTACATTGGATTACCTTAGTTATACGATAATGCGCTTGATACCTATTTCTTGCATCGAAATCAAGGTTTGCAATGTTACCAATGCTTCAATCATTTGTGAAGAAAGTATACCAGGAAAAACATCGTCTTGGCTCACAAAATCTCCTTCATCATTTTAATACACATATCAAACATGTAACCACCTTGTTGTATAAAAGTTGCAACATCTACATTGCATTTGAGCTCACCTAATCGAGGCTTCACCCCATTGTTGCTTCTCATGTGTGGTTGCTGCTACTTTGCCATTGCAGTCTTGTGATTTTTCATTGTGTGTAACGATTCTCAGTGAAACTTTATTTATATCTTAATTGAACTCTAGATCAGTAGGGCCTTTTATCTTCGAAACCAATGGTTAACACTTAACACCAACAAAAAAGAGTAAAGACCAAAATTATAAACTTTGGTATAATAACTTTTTTCTTTACGGTTGAACCTCAATTGAACTTTTTAATCTACAAATCCCAAGACAATACCACCAGGCCAACCCAAGTGGATTTTTTAATCTACAAATTTATCTACTCCTTAACTGAATTCTTAACAAATTAAATTGACAAACAACCATTTTAATCTCCAAATTTGTGAAAAGTTATCACTATGGTCATTAAATATATCAAAATTGCAAACACATTCTTAGTGTCTCCTTTGTTACACGTCAAGGACCAAAATAATGATTTGTCCAAATTAAATTTTCAAATACTTATAATTCAAATTAAAAATATAATTATTCAACTTAATTTTTATCACCATAGAAAACTTTCTCGTAATTATAACTAGCAAAAATATGTTATGAACAACCAATATTGTTACATCAAACACTTTTACTCAAATTTAAACTCACAACCTCAAGGTTTAAATCATATTTGATTCAAATTTAGTATCAAATACTTTTATATTGATTCATTTTTACTTATTTTAAGAAGGAGGGGGGGTAGATACTATATATATTTTTATCCAATAGCCAAACCAAGTACAATTTTCCTTCTTTCTATTTCGGGTCGTACCGCACTATATCAATCACTGTACTCACTCTGATTGATTCCTCTATGACTTCATCTTGACGATGCAAAAGATTCCATTTTTCTATACAAATCAATCCAATTCATTCTTATTTCATTGGGTTCCACTAGATTCCATTTTCTCACCACATTCTATATTTTTTTTTCTTCTTCAAAAATCCTATCCGGTGTTCCTGAATTGAAGAAATTCGAACTAACAGGTTTGTATCACTGCAAATTCATATAAAAAACATTCTTTTTCATTTGGGTATTTTTAACACATTTCAAAATATTATTTTTTTGCTAAAGTTTCTTGAAAGCATAGTGGTGAAGTTGAATTATATTATAGTTGTTGATTCTGTTAGAAAACTTGTAGAGACGGTAGCACCGACTCTCCTGATCGAAAACATGTCTGGTATCCAACATGTGTCAGTATCTATGTCAAAGTTCACATACATTGAATCGTGTCATTTTCTCAAATTATTATTAGTGTTGATATGTTAGTGTCCGTGTTGTGTCCGGTGTTGATGCTTCGTAGAAGTGCATCTGTATTTTGAAGTTTGTACTCAATGCATAGTCTATAGTTTATTAGATTAGTTTGAGTTTTCTTTTCTAATATGAATTGTGGAAATGTGTTTTGTGACCTGCTTGTGTGACATATTTTCAGGAAAAGGGGAATAATTTTGTGTAATATGGGTTGGTTTACAAAGTTTCTCAATGGCTCTAATCATAGAATTTCAGGAGGGCAATACAATGGCAAACATGGTGATGATAGAATTTGGGATAATCATCATAGTTCAGTGGTAATCTAAATTCTCCTTCATTTGTAAGAAATTGAAATCATTGATTCATTGTCTTAAAGTTACGATTTTTCTGAGACTTAAGGAGATAGTTTGAATGTGTAATTGTGGTGAACTGAATGCAGGATGATTTGACGGATGTCGAAAAAGAAGACATCGATCGTGCAATTGCACTCTCTCTATCAGAGGAGGATCTGAGAGGGAAGAAAGTTGTTGGTAAGATTTATGCTTTTGTACATTTGTAGTTAAAATTTTCTGCTCGTTAATTTTGCTCAAATTTAATGCCATTAGTGATTAGTGATTCAGCATACTGCATATGAGTTACATATACTGCGTATTCTAAACCTAACCACATTGGTCATTGATTTACTATAAGCTCTTGCTTACTTTCTGTCCTATTTCCTATCTTTTTACGTTATGAGTTGAGTAGTACTTTTGCATTCTAATTTTAGCGGTGCTAAAAAATGTAAGTTTATTGTAGTGGAACAAGACAACTTTAATGTTATTACTGCTTACGCACCTCAAATTGGATTAGAAGAACAACTTTTTTTGACAAAAGATTAGAAGAACACCTTAAAGTAAAGTTTTGGGAGGATTTAGAAGGCTTAATTTAGGATATACCACTAGGAGAAAAAAATATTCTAGGAGGGTATCTAAATGGACATGTAAGGAGTTTATCAAGAGGTTTTGCAGGCTTGCATGGGGTAAATCCTGAATAGCGTGTTTTATGAAAAGATAGGAGAATCTTATCACATACAACAGCGGGTTAACATGTTCTATGATAGATTTCTTTCTTATTAGGAAATGAAACAGAAAGCTTTGCCGACCCCACATAGTGGGATAAGGCTTGGTTGTTGTTGTTGTAAGAAATGTAAGTTTAAATTACTAAGACTGGCTTCTTAATTTGTTTATAATGTTAATGTGCATAAGGAATATGGGTATATTTTGGTTCTGGTGTTTCATTTCAGTTAAGTTCCAACTTCCAACTGAAAGTGGGTAACATATGTTTCTAATGGTTAGAGATCATTGAGGAAATTCTAATGTTTTGCTTTGTATTAATGTTTTTCAAACTGATGCTATTAACCGATCATCTATCCCATACCAAAGTATAAGTTAAAGGTCTCATGTTCTTTATCTCATAATGTCTCAGAGGATGACTCTCAGTCTGAAGAAGACGAACAACTTTGTAAAATTGATGAGGAAGATGAGAATGTTGGTAAAGTTCGACAAGATGAAGATGACCTTCTAGCTAAAATTCAGCAGGCTGAAAATGAACGCCGTGCCAAAGATCAACTTGAGGAAGACGAGCAACTTGCAAGGGCAATTCAATTAAGTTTGAGCACTGGTTCTCCTCCTCGACATAACAAAGATTCTCTATCTCAACCTTCTCCCCACCTCTTTCCACCAGGATTCAGGTAATTATATATATGATCACATCCTTATCTGATTAGCAAATCCAAATACTGTTTATGAAAATCGCTGAGGTTCGCTAGTTGCACCTAATAAAGTGGATGATAATGCAATGATTTTGCCAAAAAATATTGCCAAACAGAATATGTTATGAAACCTCAGTTATTAAGTATTTCTGAATTATGCTCAGCTAGCCTCAGAGATTTAGTACAAATGCGGACTAAAGATTGCTGATTTCCCCCCTTTGTTTTCCTTTACACGTTTTTGTCCTCTTTCTCATGGATGACATTTTGAATCATTTTATATAATCGGGAAATTTGCTGCTTTTTTATCAACAGATAATCAATGAAATGAACCATGATAAAAAGCATTGCCATCGTGAAAGGGGTTTTGTGTGTTACCTTAGTTAATGAAATCTAAGTAGAGATGCAAAAGAGCGAGCGTTTAAACGAGTGCCATATAGATATAATCTTCATAAGTTTTCCGTTATATCTCGCGATTTTTTTTTATACTAACATATGGTAGTCATTCTTATTTTATTTTTCATCGCCTAAAAATTGAATTATTTACTTTGTCACGACAACATGGATCATATAGTAGACATCTTTGGAATCCTATTTTCATATATGTTCATGGATACTTTTTTCCATATTAAAAAACAAATGAACAACATACCTGGTTCTGGAAAATTTCTCTGCAGAATCTGTGCTGGATGCAATGCTGAGATTGGCCATGGAAGATTTTTAAGTTGCATGGGAGGGGTCTGGCATCCACAATGCTTCCAATGCCATGCTTGCCATCTGCCAATCACTGATTATGAGGTTAGAGTTTTTTTTTCTGTGATGCTTGCTTGACACAACTGAGTTTAATCAAAAAAACTGTACCCAGAAATTCATTAGTTAGGGTTTTCAAATTATGTATCTTTTTTCTCTGTCAATCTCAATACGATTATGAATAATACTTGGATATCCATTTGTTCCTTTACAGTTTTCCATGTCTAGCAACCGTCCTTACCATAAATCCTGCTACAGGGAGAAGCATCACCCAAGATGTGATGTTTGCAAGAATTTTGTAAGTATCTCAGCAGGAATCTTTCACTTGCAGTTGTCTATTAGAGTTTTTCAATTTACTATCAAAGTAGTCTCTTATCATGGACATGCTTTTGAAATTTCGCTGCAATGTACATATGTTGTAAAAGAGTCCCACATTGGATAACAGATGGCCCAAACATGTGTTTAGAGTGGGGGCAATCCTCACCTCACAAGCTGGTTTTGTGGGGTTGTGTTAGGCCCAACCACAATGTTTAAGAAGCTGTTCTCACTTCTCAAAAATGTGAGATTCAGAACAATACTTGAGTATGTTCTGCTGGGCTACTAATGACTGCTTCTTATATTCTGGTAACCGGCCTGGATCCCTTCATGAGTCAGATATAGTTGGGTTTTATTTCTTTCATTTCAATAACTGGTCTGGTACTGTGGAACAAATCATAGATCAACACAGTTCAAATCATTGTACTTTTTAATTGTTCAAACTTCAAACCTATTCGAAATCTAGGATATTCTAATTATGCATGTTTTAACTTCTAATAATTGTCCTGTAAAGAGAAACTAACATGATTTTTATTTGCTAGCCTGATTAACCTCAAATTTCAGTCATAGTTGTTTGTATCATATGCTTGAAATATGAGGTCATTTTCAATCATCCTATAACTTATTATGTAAATATTTGAAATGTTGATTGAATAGTTTTTTTTTATAGCGATGCTCGATAAATGTATTTGCCTTCCTTCCAAAATTCAATGCCTTCAACCACAGGGAGTATGAATGCAAGTTATGCAACAGATATACATCAGAAGGGTATAACTATAAGTTAAAACATTAATAGCAAATGGGGTGAAAAATATGATGCTCACTTTTCCTCTTACCAAAACAATAATACGTCTATCATTTTAAAAAAAAAAAGAATTGCAAGCAACAAGTGTTGTGTGCAAATTTATTTATTCTTCCATTACAGATCCCGGCTAATTCAGCTGGCCTCATTGAGTATAGAGCTCATCCTTTCTGGATACAAAAATACTGCCCAATACATGAGCTCGACAGCACTCCTCGTTGTTGTAGCTGCGAAAGAATGGAGGTCAGTTATATCAGCTCCCAAAACATTCCATCCCGCTGTTACTAATTAGGAAACATTTTTTATCTTTTCCTATCATCTATTATAATTTATGGAACTTTCTAATCTGTGCAGCCAAAGGATTCAAAATATCTTTTTCTTGATGATGGTCGAAAGCTATGTCTCGAGTGTCTAGACTCAGCAATTATGGACAGTCATGAATGCCAACCTCTCTACCATGAAATACTAGAATTTTATGAAGGTTTAAATATGAAAGTGGAGCAGCAAGTTCCTATGCTTTTGGTGGAAAGACAAGCACTAAATGAGGCCATGGAGGGAGAAAAGAATGTGTGTTGATGTGTTAAACTTTCATTTGCAGAGTATTGTTATGTTCTTCCCTCCTTCTGACTTTCTGTTATCCTAACTTAAGAGTTGTTACTTTGCTTCACTATTGAATGTAGGGTCATCACCATTTACCTGAAACTAGAGGACTCTGCTTGTCAGAAGAACAAACCGTCCCCACCGTAGGGATTCCTTGCTTCCAAATTCGAGTCTTTTCAAACTTTTAATTCTGATATAGAAGATTTGTGTATAATTTAACAGTTTTATATATTTAATGTAATACCAGATTTTAAGAAAACCAAGTATAGGGGCAGGACACCGAGTCACAGACATGATAACCAAGCCTTATAGACTGACCCGTCGATGCGAAGTGACGGCCATTCTTGTTTTGTATGGCCTTCCTAGGTAACCATATAACATCTGCTTTCACAATCTAGCGCTTGCAAATGACTTTCACTGTATATAATTCAAGGATTCTATGTTTATAGATTGTTGACAGGATCAATCCTAGCTCATGAGATAATGCATGCATGGCTCAGGCTTAAAGGTGTTTCATCTGTGCCCTGATAACATCATGCAAGAAATTTATATTTTGTTTTATGATGCTAAGTTAGACAAAATATATGGTTTTTTTACAGGTTATCCCAACCTGAGTCCAGAAGTTGAAGAAGGAATCTGTCAAGTCTTGGCTCATATGTGGTTAGAATCAGAGCTCTATTCTGGATCTGGGAATAATGATGCACCGTCTTCGTCTTCATCATCGTCAATGCTGCCGTCTTCTGCATCATCGAAGAAGGGTAAACGATCTGATTTTGAGAAGAAACTTGGCGAGTTTTTCAAAAACCAGATTGAGTCAGATACCTCACCAGCCTATGGAGATGGATTCAGATCGGGTTCCCAGGCGGTACTTAAGTATGGGCTCAAAAGCACCCTTGATCATATCCATTTGACCGGAACTTTTCCATGTTGAAAATTTGAAAGCTAGCATAATTTGTTCGCCCATATGAACCAATGCCTCATTTTGGTCCGGAGTGTTACCTGTCTAGCCCCTCCATCCCCCCGAATCAAATATCAGTCGTCAGATTAATCTGATGGTTGATAGTGTTGGTCTCTCGGTGATTAGATTAATTCAACAACTGAGTTATTGTTGGATAGGCAAAGGGATTCAGCTGCCATCATCATACAAATAATTGACAAATATTGAGTGTCGGTTTTTAAGAATTCCAAAATAGGAGGTACTGAATCAAAGGAAATGTTACCATAAATACTTTCTATTTTCGATTTCTTATCAAGTAATAAAAATCCTATGATACCTTTAGGGTTACTCGTTATTAAAATCCTATGAAGTAATAAGGAATAAAAATGCATATCTTGGTATAATAATAGAATAAAAGTTGTTTACTTGTTGGTACTTGTTGTATTTGCAGTACTATTCAGATGTTGAGAAAAGCAGCTGAAGCAATGAAAGTATTGACAGGTGAGGTATCAGTGAGTTCTTTTGGACCAATGTCATGCGGTCCATCGTGGACCGATACTTTAAATTATTATAAATTTCAATGACGATCAACGATACTATTCAGAAATAAAAACTTACGACATTTCTCATATTTACAACTAAGAAAAAATTGAAATGAAATAAACTAAATCCTAGTAACAAACTAAATATGAAGTTTTAAATATGAAAGTGGAGCGGCAAATTCCTATGCTTTTGGTGGAAAGACAAGCACTAAATGAGGCCATGGAGGGATAAAAGAATGTGTGTCGGGGCAGGACACCGAGTCACTTAACACTATGAAATTGTAAACTTAGTGGATGTTTGTTTACTCATTAAGAACTTTTATTTTCTCCAATCTTTATGAAATCGTTTAACTAAAACTCTAAAATAGTGTGTTTGACAAACAAGTTTATCTTTGGTCAAAACTTTATCTTACAATATTATTAATTGTTAATGTGTTTTTATGCAAAACTTTTTGACAAAAAAAAAAAAAAAACTTTTTTTTATCAAAAGTTTATCTTACAATTTTATAAAAGTGTTGATGTGTTTTTATGCAAAAAAATAAATAACGCACAGAAAATAAGTAACACTACGAAACTGTATGATTTTGAATTCTTATTTCTTTTGCCTTCTAGACATTTAAAAATACATTATACAATATAGTATGTTTGTTCTATCTTTTCATACCTGAAAATCACTTTCTTTTACCAAAAAAAAAAATCACTTTTTCTAATTGTACTTGTTTGTTTCAGATTTTCAAAATAAATATTATCTAGAAATTGAGTATACCTCCTTCGAAAGAAAAAAAAAAAGGAAATTGATTATACCGTGAATCATATGTTTTGACAAGGTTTAAAAAAAGAATTATGGTAGCAATTCACTCTCATTGGCACACAATCTTTTATTAGTTTGAACTTCATGAATCTCAATTCTATTCAGTCTGATTTAGAAAAATTGATTTAGAATTCAACAGATAAAAGTGTGTTGAGTAACATAAAGTGTTACTATATTGCTAGCACCCATTTTAATGGAAATTTATACATATGAGAATATTAAAAAACACGGAGTGATGCTTTCAGGTTTCAGCTACAAAAATATTCATATAAAATTTTGAAACAACAACCAATATGGATCCATAATTCAAGCCAAAAGCACGACCTCAATTGATTCAGACTAGGATATACCCACACAAAACAAATACCTCAGATTAACATGTAACTTTAACCGTTCTTGTTAGAACAATCAGACAATTACGTATCAAATAATGTTTACTAATTCTAACTTATGAGCTCACTAACCCCTCCATCCTATACAGTATACATAAAAAAAAAACTATATTTGCCAATTTAATTTCAGAATCATCCAGGCAAGTAGGCACTGGAGCGTTGAAAAATCACAAGGGAAAACAGAAGCAAAATGTATGGTGATTGTTTTAACATCAAAGCTCAGAAGTTGGGCATCAGGAACACGAAAACAAACAACAATCAGAGCATAATCTAAAATCCCAATTTCAGCTTTGGTTATGTGATCAACTAGTATTATGGTAAGGTGGAAATATAAGAAAATAGTCTAAAATCACATTTTCATTACCAATATTAAGCTTGAATAATAACACAAAAAAGGACTAAAAGTAGAGGATGTGAACTAAAGTTGCTCATATTATAAAAGTCATTCAAAACCAAAATTGATAGAAGACATTCAAAACAACAAAGTTAAATAAAACTACTACAAAACACTCAAGTCTATTATAAATTCAATGCATAGATGTTTAAGCAGCAACTGCTTGCTGAGCTGCAGCAGCCCTCTTCCTAGCTTCCTCAATGACGGTTAATTTAATACCCTTACCCTTGGGAAGAGATACCCATGGCTTTGTCCCCTTGCCAATAGTGAACACATTGACCAGACGAGTTGCAAACTCATGACCTGTGGCATCCTGAACGTGGATTGTCTCAAAGGTTCCCTTATGCTTTTCTCTGTTCTTGATCACTCCAACACGCCCCCTATTCTTACCACCAGTAACCATAACTACATTCCCAACATCAAACTTGATGAAATCAACAATCTTGTTTTCCTCCAGGTCCAACTTGATGGTGTCATTAGCCCTGATGACGGGGTCTGGGTAGCGGATAGTGCGACCATCATAGGTGTTCAGGTATGGGATACCTTTCTGCCCAAATTGCACTGAACGCACCTTGCACAGCTTGAACTGCCATGTACAAGAAAATTGTGTCAATTTAAAATGTAGTAAACAAAAAATATGTATATGTATACTATACATACACGAATCTTGCAAACAGTAAAAGCCGTGATATGTTAATTATACTAAGCATATATGAATCTTATATAATATATATAAATAAATAAATAAGCTACATACACTAATCTTACAAACAGTAAAAGCCATCACATGTTAATTATACCATACATAACATGAATCTCATGAATACGATACATACATGAATTTTATATAGTAAAATCCATTCACAGTAACAGCAATCACATGTTAATTATATATAATGCATACATGAATTTATAAACAATAAAAGCCATTCAAAATATGCTACGGAATAAATTAAAAGATCATGGAACAGAGATCAGTAAGCAAATAAAGGTACCTTTGCCTCATCATCTCTGACTGAATGAAGACGGAAACGGCCCTTGGTGTCATACAGCAGACGAAAGCTCTCATTTGTCTTGGGGATTGAAACAACATCTGTCCAGATACAAATATTTTAAAAAATATAATCAGGCCACAGCCAGATCAAATGATTCATGGAATTCTTTCATGAGGATACAGAAGATCAGGCAACTTATTTAATTACACAACTTAAGTTCAAATTTTCATATCAAGCAAGCCAGCAACGAAAAACATTCTAAATACTGGTGTACTTTGACTATCTATTGTAACAGAGTCCAGCAAACAAAACTGCATCATGTATATTTCTTCCGATAAAACCATGGTATTCAATTATTATTTAACTTCCCTTTTAACTTCAGATAGAACCATCATATTCAATTATTATTTTCTCTTCAAACAAAACATACTGTTTACCTACCATACTTGGCTATAATACATCAAAAGTCATCAAGCTCAAAATGCAATAACAATAAAGAATCATAGCATACAACTCATCAATTTTTTTCCAAGGCATGTTGATCATCCAAAATAAATTAATCAATTATTTTAGACAAAGATCAGCAAGATTCATACCCATGAATCCAGCTGGATAAGTCTTGTCAGTCCTGACTTTGCCGTCAACAAGGACATGTCGTTGCATCAGAATAGCAATGACTTCACGGTATGTCAAAGCATACTTCAATCTGTTTCGTAAGATCAGAATGAGTGGGAGACATTCCCTGGACTTGTGTGGTCCTGAAGAGGGTTTAGGAGCCTACAAATTTCACACAAAAATTACATCAGTCTTATAATTATAAAAAATTGAAATATGATAGAACTTAAGACACTTACAAAAGCACCACCCAATTTGTCAAGCATCCAATGCTTGGGGGCATTGAGCCTCTTCAAATGCTTCTTCAAACCTCTCGCCTGTTACATTCACAAACATCCAAATTCAAGAATTTAGGATCAAAATTCACTGTTCAAACACACAAAATAAAATGTCCAAACACACTACATAAAGGATCTGAACATTCAAATTCAACTATGAATCATAAAACCTATGCTCAAAAATCAAAGTTCAAACACACCAAAATTAAGGACCCGTTTGGATTGACTTGTTTTTGAGCTTCATGAAAAAATAGCTTAGGCAAATAAATAAGCTTTTATGTTAATTCGAAGTTTTCACTAACAAAAATTGTATCTTCATAAGCTGTTTTTTCATAACCTAGCTTGACAAGCTTATAAATCATATATAAAAGCTTATTTCTTTGTATAAGCTCTAAAACCATGTTTGGATCGGCTTATTTGAAAAGCTTAATTAAGTAGTTTGTTTAACCAAACCCTAAATTAAGGGATCTAAATATCAAAATAAACTAAGAACGGATAAAACCTAATCTCATAAAACAAATGACACATGTTCCTAAACTCCAAATAAATTTTGGCAACAAACCCAGAAAATAAATCATGATAAAGATCGAAACTTTATTCATTTCAGTAACAAGACTGTAATATGACATAAGTGATTTCAACTCTAAACAGAAAAATTGAATACCGTTACGAAGATGAGATTCAAAAGAAAATGAAGAAACTGAGAAAGAGAATGATACGAACCATTTTCGATTTTCTCCTTCTTAGCAGCTACAGAGTGGAGAGAGTGATGGTGCGGCTGTTATCAAATAAAAGAGAGAGGAGGAACAAACCCTAAATATTCAGTATCTAAGAAGCACGTGGGCCTTTGGCCCATTTATAAATTAGATTCTCAGTGGGCTGATCAAGTGCATATAAATTTGACAATTGCTGTTCTCACATCTATCGTTTATTAAAAACACGGGAAATGTAAAAAAAAAAAAACAAAAAAAAAACA